>Ga0335078_10000034_pt1 | contig 258734 bp, 217 predicted proteins | sample Lox_Sample_32_FD_206711 | JGI IMG/M metagenome (GOLD analysis project Ga0335078, IMG submission 206711) | Soil microbial communities from Loxahatchee National Wildlife Refuge, Florida, United States - Lox_Sample_3.2 | ecosystem: Environmental > Terrestrial > Soil > Wetlands | place: USA... | reverse complement strand
GCGATAGCGTTCGATCATGTCTCGGGCCGCCACACTCTCGTGACTCAACCGCGCCGGCGTGGCCTGCACTCCCACGATGACGCAACTGGCGTTATCCACCAGATAGTTGTCGTAGTAGCCGAGCCGTGCCGGACCACCTTTGGTCGCGTAGGTCGAGTCGGGATCCGTGGTCGAGATTTTGTCTTGCTGCGGAACCGGAGGTTCAACTGGGTTCTCCCGCTCCAGTTCGACTAAATACTCGCGCACCGTGTGGTTCACCTTCGCCACTTCCGCCAGTTGTTCGGGAGGAACACGGCTGTGATGATCCGCATTGGCCTGAATGAAACTGCCGTCCACCGACATGTGCTTGCCCTTCACCAATCCCGCTTCCACGCAACGAGTGACAATCTCCTCGAACAGCTCCTGAAACAAATTCGATTCCTGGAATCGTCCATGCCGGTTCTTGGAAAACGTAGAGTGGTGCGGAATCTCCTGATCGAAGCCCAGTCCGGTGAACCAACGCCACGCCAGATGCATGCGTAGCTCTTCCACCAGTTTTCTCTCGCTCGTGACTCCGTAGAGATAGCCGACCAGCAGCATGCGCAACAGCAGTTCGGGATCGATCGATGGCCTTCCCCCATCGCTGTAGTGATCCTTCAACTTCGCTCGAATAAATTCGAAATTGACGTGGCCATCAATCAGGCGTAGCAGATGATTCTCAGGAACCTGGTCTTCCAGCTTGAAGTAATAAAACAGAGACTCCCCGCGGGCTTGGTGTCCCATCATGAGCAGGCCTCCAAACGTAATCGTGAACAGCGGCATCGAGTACTCTGGCCTGTTTATAACCCGAACCTTGTGCCAGCCACAAGCATCAACTGAGGGACTTTTTCAACAGACACAGGCGATAGCACAAGCGTGCGCTTTTCGTTCGCCCTTTGCGAGTTGATGAGCGCCACAGGCGTTTGCGCTCAAGACCCCGGCAGCAGGAACCCGGCAGTCAACGTCTGCCCCGAAAGCCCGTCCCCAACCAGCGGTCACTGATCACTGCCACTGACCCCTGCCCCCTGACCCCTGACCACTGCTTTCCCAAACTTTGGTCACTTTGGCCCGTCTCAGACACCCACTACAATCGTGCCATCCCGCGTATTATGAGCATCTTTGCGCGATGTCCTTCTGGCCAGGGCGCAGAACGCGGGGAAGTTGTGCGCACCGGTAACTGATTCAGCGACACGGAGTTTATGCAAATCAAGTTTTGGGGCGTGCGTGGCTCCACGCCCACTCCACAGGCCGAGAACCTGCGCTACGGGGGCAACACCTCGTGCGTAGAAGTGCGCCTGGGAGATCGGATTTTCATCTTCGACTGCGGCACCGGTTTCCGCGTGCTGGGGCGCGAACTGGAGCGCGAATTCGGCGATCGTCCGTTCGCCGCACACGTCTTCGTCTCGCATTTTCACTGGGATCATATTCAGGGCATCCCGTTTTTTCGGCCTTTGTACGATAGCCCGAACAGTCAATTCTTCTTCCACTCTTCAAGCCGCAGTCCCAGCCTTGAGCGAGTCATGGCGGAGCAGATGGCTTCGCCATACTTTCCGGTGAACCTCGATCAGATGCGCGCCCGCCGCGACTTCTGCAATATCGAAAACGGGTGCCTCGACATGGAAGACGGCATCCGCATCAAGACCGCGTGGCTGAATCATCCGCAAGGCTGCCTGGGATTCCGCCTCGAGAGCAAAGATCGCGTTCTCGTCTACGCCACCGATAACGAACCCGGCGACCCCGATTTCGATAAAGCCGTGCGCAAGCTCGCCGAAGGCGCGGACCTGCTCATTTATGATGCGCAATATCTTCCCGAAGAATACGCCGCCCGGCGCCGCGGCTGGGGACACAGCCATTGGCGCGAAGCCGTGAATGTGGTGATGGAAAGCGGCGCCAAAGAACTCGTCCTGTATCACCACGACCCCGACCACAGCGATGCCATCGTCGACCAGGTCGTGATCGAGGCGCGCAATTACTTCCCCAAAGTACGCGCCGCATCAGAAGGATTGGAAATAAAACTGTAGTCCATGCGGGGCAGCACCATTACAATCCCGCGGCATTCCCCGGCCATTCTCTCTACTGTGTCTTCTCGATGTGCGAAATAATATCCCAGGCTTCCTCGAGGTCCACTTCCGTCGCAGTGAGGACGATGTCGAGACCGCCAAAAGACTTGCAATACCACATGACAGGATCGATGTCGTAGAGTCCATAGGAGTCAACTTTGTGGCCGCCAACGCAGGAGATCACGTCGCCGTTGAGATTCACGTTTTTCTGCAGGATCGTATCCGTTCCGCCCTTTTTCAAAATGTCCAGCTGATTCCATAACTCCAGGTCTACATCCCGGCCGTGCCGAACGTGCCAGGCAACGGACCGGACGCGAATCCAATGGTGGTGCATCGCCCAGACACCTCCTATCAGAACGATGGCCAGCAGACTGAACTTGTAGTGGAGCCGCATCAATCGCTGCTTTCACGCTTCACTGCAGTTTTGTGGCCCGCGATGGGGCTAAGGTTGCTGCATTCTTTCCGCAGTTTCTGCAAGAGCCGAACCGTGTCTATCTTAACCTCGGCTGCAATCGCAGGTGTAGGGGCGCTGGTACAATGAAGCGTCCGCCGTCCCAGAGTCGCAACTGAGCTTTCTATTTGAGGGAGCATTTGTCGAGTAGAGTTTCCAGACGAGTTGCAGGGCATTTTGTGCTCGCCTGCCTTTTTTCCTTGCTGAGCGTCGGACAAACCACGCCGCCATCGAGTCCGGATTCGCCAGCCCAGGCACCCGCACAAAATCAGCCCGCGCAGCAACCTCCCGCCGGGAAAGACAAGGGCAAAGATAAAGATAAGGCTAGTCGGAGTGCGGACGAGAGGGGCTACGATCCGTCCCATCCCGGCACCTCTAACGACCGGCTCTTTTACGCCCTGCCGAACTTTCTGACACTGGAAAACACCGCGAAAGTGCCGCCTCTGACCACCAAACAGAAATTCGCCGTCGTCGCTCGCGGCACTTTCGACCCCGCGGAATTCCCCTGGTGGGGAGCGATTGCGGCGATCAGCCAGGCCGAGAACAGCGAACCAGCTTTTGGCCAGGGCTGGGGCGCCTACGCCAAGCGCTACGGGACGACAGCAGGCGATAGCCTGGTCGAAAATTTCATGGTAGGCGCCGTGTTCCCCTCCCTGCTTCACCAGGATCCACGCTTCTTCCAGTCCAGCGGCGGTAGTCTCGGGCATCGCGCGTGGTATTCCGTCACCCGAATTTTTGTCACGCGCACCGATTCCGGGCATCCCCAGTTCAACTATTCGGAGATTTTTGGCAGCGCAACGGCGGCCGCCATCTCCACCTACACCTACCATCCGCGGAGTACTTATCTCAGCACACCCAGCAACCCGCACCTGTTTGTTCCTTCGGATCGCACTTTGCTGAATGCTGCCAACGTGTGGGGAACGCAGGTCGGATTAGATACGATCACGATCGCGATCAAGGAATTCTGGCCTGACCTTCACCGCAAGGCGTCTCACAAGTCCAAAGAGGCGCAAGCCGGCAGCTGGGCTCGCTAGCGATGCCCACAATTCCGGTGTACCGACAGGCCAGAAACTGGCTGGGCTCACTGGTTTATAGTTTCGATGGTAATCACTTCTTCTGCGCGCATGGCGGCTTTGCGAATGCGAATCTAGCGCGCTTCCTGTACCCGTACCGGTACCGAGTAATCGGCTGATCGCGTTCGTATGAAAATGCTGGTCTGTCCTTCCTGCACCGCCGTAACCATGCCACTCGCAGTTACCGTCGCGACGCGCGGATCGACGGAAGCGAACGTCGTGTCGCTGGAATGGGTTAGCTCCGCCTGGGAGCCGTCGGCAAAGACGCCGAGTACCCGCAGCGGGATTTGATCTCCAAGATGAGTGAAATGGATGATGGAAGGCTCGGCCCATATACGGGTCGGCTCATCCGGGCGCTCGACATCAATCGCCAGCGCATTCGATTCCACGGGGCCGGCGGAGGTTCTTCCCACAGCGGTCACCCGATAGGTTCCGGGCTGAATCGCGGTTGGAATCGTAAGCAGAAACTGCAGCGGATGTCCCTGGCCCTGGCCCCGTGCCACGATTCCTGCTGCACCATCGACGGCGAGCCGCGCCATGCCGATCGGATGCTGCCCTATCAGCACCAGCTTCTGCACCGCGGAATCCGCCGACACGGTGATTGTGACCGTTTGTCCCGGGCGGGCCACGAGACCGGAAGCGGGTGAAAGAATGCGCACCGGACTCTGCTGGGCGGAGATCGAGACGGTACTGAGACCTGTAATTAGGACCAACGCGGCCACAAAATAAACGGATTGGTTTCGCTTCATAGTCTCTCCTCCAGCACTGGTCGTTTCTTTTTGGGCCCGCTTTACTAACTCCATTTACTTCCGGGTTAGTGAAAATCAACGCCTGTGGGAGATTCATTCAACAACGTAACCACCTCGCTGGAAATGTTGGACGCTGCGTCGAGCACCGAAGGTCCGTTGAAGTCGAGCGTCTCCAGCCCCGCTGTGTGAATAACCCCGGAGTATTCGAGGCCGGTGAGATTATTCAAAGCGCTGTCCAAGGGAACGATGGTGTCGTTATCCTGGCCAAAAATGTTCGGCCATTTCTTGGCTGTCAGATCCGTGGCCAGCGGGTCGCCGGCGCAGAGAATTCTGAGTGCTTCCGCGTTGCAAAACAGGCAACTGAGACCGTTGAGGTTGGCTGACGTAGCGATGCCGCCGAGATAAGCCGTGGGAAAGGGCTGGACGGGCTTCAGGTTCTTGAGCGCGGTGCTCAACCCTCCGCCAAAGCCGTTGCCTTCCAGGTCCACCACAGCTCCGTGCGCCGTCTGGCCTGAGAACCTAACCGACTGCAAGGCGATGTCTCCATAGCCTGCGAGCGTGTTGCGCACGCAACTGTTGCTGTTGCTAAGCATGTCGGCCGCGACCGGCGTACCCAGGTGGGGAGTGGCGACGGTAATCAGCTTGTTGATGGGCCCGGCCCCGAACGTATCGTTGGCGAGGAAGTTTTTCACCAGAAACGATGTGCGCGCGATGTCGCCGCCCATGCTGTGAGCGACAATGTCCGCCTTCACGCCGGCGACATTGGCGGTTGTGCGGTATGCGGCGATGAAATTGTTGATTTGCGTAAGCACACCGGGAGCGTTATAGGCGAAGCCAAGAGAATTCGCCTCGATGGTCGACTCAATGCTGCTGGAGAATGTCGGCACCGTGCTCGTGATGCCCGAGATCAAGCTGTCGTAGACTGCGTAGTTGATGCTGAAATTGGTATCGCTGATCAGCGGAGTGAAATTGTCGAAGCTCGCAGCGTCTCCCCACAGGCCATGAACCAGCACCACGGGCGGCCTGGCTACGGTGACTGAGGTGCTGGTTGTGCCGCTGGTCGAGGCCGCGCTTAGGCTTACGCTGCGCGTGGTCAAATCATCGTCTTGCGCGTCTCGCGAAAAGTTGACCGGCCCGCGATAAATGGCAAAAGCCTCCGCCCCCTCCAAAGTACTAACTGCGTTGACCGTCAAGGAACTGGCCAGCGTGCCCAGGCTCGCTCCCAAGGCCATCACGCCGCCATCGTTGGGAACGGAAGTACTGGTCTGTCCCTGATCGTTGATTACGGTAATGGTGAAAGTCTGGCCAGCGTTTGCGGCGGGGATGCGCAGCACGACCTGCGTGGTGCCATCAGCCGTGGCGCCTTGAACGAAACCGATAGTGGCAGCCGCAATCGCATTTACGTTGGTTGTTACCGCCGGTCCCTTCAGCAGTCCCGCCACGACCGGATCGATCAAAACCGGAGTACTCCCCGTGGTAAAGCTGATGGAGTCCATCGTGAAACTCCAATCCGGCGCGGGATCTGCAATCGTGACCTGGCGGATCTTTTGGAAGGGTAACTCCAGCGCGTGCGCTCCCGGAGTGAATCCCTCCCGCAAAATGATTTTCTGCAATTCGCCTTGTTCGTCCTCCGCAGTATAGGAAACCGCGAGAACGTGCGGGCTGTGGAGAGAAATCTGCACATCGGAAACCTTTTGATTGAAGTGAATGGAAATCTCGGGCAAACATCCCGAGCAGGCGAACGATGTGCCGTATACGGCAGTTTTCCCGGTGGGCGCGAGGCGCGGATTGCGCAGCACCTCGCCGCCAGAGACGAATGCGGAAAGCTCGCGCACAGGAGGCTGCGCGGCGTCGAACCGGCTCGGTCCGGCAAAATCCTCAAAATCGAGCGTCTGCTTCTGCGCGAAAAGTGAAGTCGCGGACAGCGAAAGGAGGAAGGGGCAGAGAAGAAGCATGCGAGTCCGCATCGTGTACTCCTGGGAGAGAGTGCCCGACGGAATTTCTTGATCTCGGGCGTTTTGGACGGACAGAGTATACACCCGGCTCGACGTCGGCCATTGCCTTTTGCAAACGCGGGCACCGGAGCCCCTCCCGCGGCGAAAACTCTCGTTTCCACGCGTGGTAAACTTTCGCCTCGAATCCAGATCCGAGGGCCCCATGTTCCGATCGCCATTCTTGTGTGCGCTGTCGTTTTCGTTTGCTGTCGCCGCATTCGCGCAAGCTCCCGACATTGCTGAACCTGGCTCCGCCGACGCGATTGCCGCCGCAACCACTGACCCGCACTACGTTTCGCCGCTGGTTTCGTATCTACCCAAGTCGGACAAAGTTCCGTCGCCGGAAAAATTCTTCGGGCGCATCATGGGCGCTCCGGGCGAACTCGCCGGCACGGAAAAGGCTTACGCCTACGCTCGTGCTCTGGCGGCCGCGAGCCCGCGAGTTCAGGTGTTTACGATTGGGCGGAGCGAGGAAGGGCGCGACATCATCATGCTTGCGATTGCAGATGAGGCGGGCATCCACGATCTTGACCGCCTGAAATCGGCGACTGCAGCGCTGGCCGATCCGCGCAAGACTGATAAAGCCGCTGCCGAGAAACTGATCGCCAGCTCGCGCCCCATCTACTATTTCAACGCCGCGCTGCATTCGGACGAGACCGGATCGACCGAAGCGATGCTCGAACTCGCTTACCGGCTGGCCGTTTCCGAGCAGCCCATGATCCAGCGGATTCGGCAGCAGTTGGTCGTGCTGATCAATCCCATTTCGAATCCCGATGGCCGGGACAAGATGGTGGACTGGTTCTACCGTTATCTGAAAGGCAAGACCGACCGCAACACGCTGCCCCGGCAGTCGCCGCCCTACTGGTCGAAGTACACCTTCGTCGACATCAACCGCGACACCCATCAGCAGACTCACGAAACCACCAAGGCCGTACACCGGATGTTTCACGAGTGGCATCCGACGGTCGTGCACGATCTGCACGAGGGTGTGCCGCTGATGATGACCTGGAACGGCACCGGGCCGTACAACCCGAACATCGATCCCATCACGTACACGGAATTTCTGGAGCTGAGCTTTCACGAAGTCGAAGCCATGACCGCGATGGGCATGCCCGGAGTTTCAACGTGGAATTTCGGCGAGGCCTTCGCGCATCTGTATCTGGATTCGGTGGCGATGAATCACAACAGCATTGGCCGCGGCTACGAGACCTTCGGCAACGGCAGCGCGGAGACCGAAAAGCGGGCGATCTCTCCGGGAGCGACGACGATGGAATGGTATCGTCCCATGCCCGCGCCCAGCGAAGTGACATGGTCGGCACGCGACAATCTGAACTATCAGGAGACCGGAGCGCTGATCGCGCTCGATGACGCGGCCGGTCACTCTAAAGAGATGCTGCGCAACTTCTACCAGAAGTCGTGGGACTCCTGGCAGAAGGGGCTGACGCAACCGCCGTACGCGTTTCTGATTCCGCAAGATCAGGGCGATCCGGAGCGGGTGGCGCAGATGGTTGGGCGTCTTATGGCGCAGCACATCGAGGTGGCGCAGGCGAAGAATCCGATTCAGCTCAAGGACGGCAGCTTTCCCGCTGGAACTTACGTGGTGCGGCTGGATCAGCCTTATCGCAACTACGCGGTCGATCTGTTGACGCCGCAGCACTATCCCAAGGACGGCGAGCCTCCGTACGACGACGTCTCGTGGGAATTGCCAGCCAACTACCATCTACAGGCGCTGCCTACCGGCGATGCTTCGCTTCGAAACGCCGCCCTTACGCCGCTGACCGCGGCACCGCATGTCGCGGGGCACGTGAGCGGCGCCGGGCCGGTCTATCTGCTCAAGGACACGGGGCAAGAATCGTTTCTGGCGGCGCGGTACCGGCTGGCGAATTTTGAAATTTGCATTGCGGAGCGCGCCTTCGACGAAAACGACGCGAAATTTCCCGCAGGATCATGGATCATCGCCGAGCAACCGGGATTGCGCGAGGCGATTCATTCGACGGCCGCCGAACTCGGGCTCGACTTCACACAGGTTGCGGCGCCGCCCGACGTGCCACATCACGCGGCGAAAGCGCCGCGGATTGGCGTCTGGGTTCCGTGGGCCGATACCGACTCGATCGGGTGGATTCGCTATTCACTCGACCAGCGCAAAGTCCCCTACACCTATTTGCGCGACGAAGATATTCGCGCCGGCGATTTGAGTTCGAAAATTGATGTGCTGCTCTACGGCCATGTCGACCTGGAATTGGCCGAGCAGATTGAGGGCCTGCCCAAGCGCTGGTCGCCGATGCCGTTTAAGAAGACGCCGCAGACGCCCAGCTTCGGAACTCCCGCCGAGTCGGACGACATCACGGGAGGAATCGGATATGAAGGGCTGGCGCAGATCCAGCGCTTCGTGGATGACGGGGGGCTAATGGTCACGCTCGGCAGCGGCAGCATGCTGGCGCTGGAGGGCGGCTTGGTGCGCTTTGTGCGGCGCTCGTCGGGCGGAGTGCCGCGCAGCACGGCGGGAGGTGGTGGCGCTTCCTCGGCAGCCTCGCAGCAGGCGGCCACGCGAACTCCGGGGGCCCACGTGCGCGTGACCTTCGACCGGCCCGACCATCCCATCGCCTACGGATATCCCGCGCACACCTGGGTCTTTCGGCAGAATTTTCCGCTCTACAACACTCCGCGGCGCTGGCTGCGCATGGCCTACTGCACGACCTGCCTCGATGGTCCAGAGGATCGCAGCGGCATTGTCATGGAGTGGGGCGATGCCACGAGCAAAGATTTCGTGGTCAGCGGGCAGGCCTGGGGAGAAGAAAATCTGATCGGGCGGCCGGCGATTCTGGACATGCCGGTGGGCAAGGGGCATGTGGTGAGTTTTAACTTCAATCCCATGCACCGCGACCTGAATCGCGGCGACCAGCGGCTGTTGTGGAATGCGATCCTGAACTGGCAGGCGATTGTGGCGATGAAACCGAAGGCGGAGCCAGGAACGGCGCCGGAGCCGGACGAGTAGCAGGCCTGAGTCAGCTTCCGGCTCCTTTTCCTCCCACCGTGATTGTGATTGCACCAAACGCGACCGCTGGCGTATAGTTCGTGCCACCTGCATGTGCTCAAGAAACTTTTTCCAAATGCTAGGAGACCTCTCATGAAAAAGCTGGTTGCGTGTTGTTTTGCATTGTCGCTCTTGGTATCCCTGACGGCGGTCGCTTCGCCGAATTCTGATACCGCGGCGAAAGCGAAATGGATCAAGGGGTGGGTGAGTGATTCGAAATGTGGGGCTAAAGGGGCGGGTCTAGGTCATGAAGCTTGTGGCAAGAAGTGCCTGGACGCGGGAGAGAAAGTGGTTTTTGTCCAAGACGCGAAACAGAAGGTTTATAACGTGGATAATCCGGATGCGCTCAAGGGTCACATGGGACACCGTGTGGCCGTGCAGGGTACGGTGGACGAGGCATCGAACACCATCCACGTGGACAAAGTGAACATGATCGGTCAGGGAACCAGGAAGGCGGAAGCCGGGTCCATGGATGCGATGCATCAGTAGTATTTTTGGCGTCGGAGAACAGCCTGGCCTTAGGGTCAGGCTGTTTTGTTTTTTCGCGCGAGGGATTTCGAGAGAAAACTGTTAAGCGGCAGCGGCGCGGGACAGTTTGTTCTGGATTTCGGAAATCAGTTCCTGGCGGAGATCGTATTCGAGGATTTCCGAGTCGCTTACGGCGCCGGACATGCGGGCTTGCAGGGTTTCGGATTGTTTTTGGAGAAGGTCGTTGAGTTCCGCCCGTAATGCTTCGAGATCATGAATTTGCGTCATTACGCAGCCTCAGCTAAGTAGGGGTTTTGAGATTCCGGGGACAATTGGCGCCGAACCTTGAGGGTATCGTCCTCGAGCCTATTTATGCAAGCAGGGCGTAGCGAACCACGGTCAGCCCGGACGTCAGCCCGGCCGATGTATTAGTCGGTCGGGCTTGATCCAGTTTTTGCTGGCGGTTCGGGCATTACGGCCGGTTTTAGAATCGGATTGCCGGCGGACTTGGACTGTTTCACCGCAGGCTCCTGGGTTGCTGCCTGGGAGGGGACAACTTGGCTCCGCACGCGCCGTTCGACGACGGGAAAATCGGCCACGCGGGCTCGCAGCTGCTCAATATGTTGATGCAAGACATCGCGCAGTTCGGCCAGCAGGGGAGAGTGACCTTTGTTCTGTCCCAGGGCGAACAGCTGAGTGCTGAGTTCGCGAATCCTGTCTTCTTTCCGCCGCTTCAATGTCACGGATGAGGACGGTTCTGAAACATAACCGAAAGCCGCGGGGGGCTTGGTATCCAGCACTTCCTGAACCGCCGAAATGAGAACTCTGCTGTCCGATTTAGGAACCACTTTTCGCACCCCGACGGTCGCAGCCTTGGCATCCACTTCGATCGACGAATAGAGGGTATGCATCAGAATGGGGATCTCAGGCAGCAGGCTGGAGATCTCTCGCGCGGCGTTGAGCCCGTCAGCGCGGGGCATGACCAGATCGAGAATGACGAGATCGGGTTTGAATTCTTTGGCTTTGGCCACGGCTTCCTCACCATCCGCGGCCTCGATAATTTCCCAGCGCTCGCCCACACATTCGAGCACACTGCGCATGGCGGCGCGCACTGATAGATTATCGTCAGCGATCAGGATACAAACCGGCACGTCAGGATTTCCCCAGATGCGAGACGGTGGCGCCGCCCGATACCTTTCGGCCCTTGTTGGGTATCAAACAGAGTAGATCAAGGAAACCCGGAGGAGCGAAATAGGGAAAATGCTGTACGCGGACCCCGAGCTTTCTGCATGGAATGATGCGGACGGGGCACCATCTGGGAAAAGTTCTCAGGAGTGGACGGGCGCGGATAAAGCGGATAAGAGCTTTGGCAAAAACAGAAACTACGTAATAATCCAGTTCGTCCGACCGGTTTGGCTTCAAGTTGGACGCGAATCAAACTGACTCACCGATGTAACCCTTGGTTGGCTTGCGTCCCTGGCTTGGACCCTCATATACTCGGAACGTTTGCCCGCCTGGGACCGGGAATCGCCCGGCGACGGGTCGCACTGACCTGCAATCCTACTGGAGAACACTGTTATGACGACGACGATGACGACTCCCGCGCACGTGGATAAAGAAGCCAATCCGTGGGAGTCACAGCGCGCACGCTTCGATCTGGCGGCCCAAAAACTCAATCTGGATGAAGGGCTGTGGCGGGTGTTGCGCTATCCCAACCGCGAGATTATCGTGCACATTCCGGTGCAGATGGACGACGGCCACCTCGAAGTGTTCACCGGATTCCGGGTGCAGCACTCCATTGCGCGCGGTCCGGCGAAGGGTGGCATCCGTTACGCGCCCGACGTCACCCTGGACGAAGTGCGCGCTCTGGCCAGCTGGATGACGTGGAAATGCGCGGTGGTGAACATTCCGTTCGGCGGGGCCAAGGGCGGGGTGATCTGCGATCCGCACAAGATGTCGATGGGCGAAGTGGAGCGCATGACGCGGCGCTATACGGCAGAACTGATTGAATTCATCGGGCCGGAAAAGGACGTGCCCGCCCCTGACGTCAATACCAACGAGCAGATCATGGCGTGGATGATGGATACATATTCCATGCACATGCGGGCGACCGTGACCGCGGTGGTGACGGGCAAGCCGATCAATATTGGCGGATCGCGCGGGCGGCGCGAGGCGACTGGGCGCGGCGTGATGATTGTCTGCGATGAAGCTTGCAAAAAGCTGGGGATCGATCCGCAGCGGGCGCGCGTAATCGTGCAGGGGTTCGGGAACGTGGGATCGAACGCCGCGCAGTTGATGCATGAGGCCGGATACAAAATCATCGGCATTGCGGAAGTCGGCGGCGGGTTGCTCAACACGAATGGTATCGATCTCAAGGCGCTGGTCGAGTTCCGCCAGAAAAATGGGACGGTGCATGGGTTCCCGGGAGCGGAGAAGGCGGATTCGGCGGACCTACTTACGACCCAATGCGAGATTCTGATTCCAGCGGCGACCGAGAACGTCATCACCAGCCGCAATGTAGATCGGGTGAAATGCCGCATTCTGGCGGAGGGCGCGAATGGGCCGACGACTTCGGCGGCCGACGATGTGCTGACCGATAAGGGAGTGTTCGTAATCCCCGACATCCTGGCCAATGCCGGCGGGGTGACGACTTCGTATTTCGAGTGGGTGCAGGACCGGCAGGGTTATTTCTGGAAAGAGTCGGTGGTGAACGAGCAGCTGGATACGATCATGAAATCGTCGTTTGAGGATGTGGTGCGGTATGCGGAGACGCATCACGTGAATAATCGAATTGCGGCTTATATGCTGGCGATCGATCGGGTGGCGTATACGATCCGGCAGCGAGGGATTTACGCCTAGCGAGTCGTGAGTCCCGAGCTGCGAGCCCTGAGCGGGGCCGCCCCATCCTTGTCGCGCCTTTTGCGAAAGGGTGGACCCTTGACCTCCATTGCATTAGTCCGGCACAAAAAATAGTAAGGAGGCCCGATGAACCTGATCGAAAGAAGACTCACCACGCAAATCGCGGTTTTGATCTTTTTGCTTTCCCTGGTCAGCGGCACCGCGCTCGCTCAGACAAGCGAACCCGCTTCCAAGCCGGAGGCTATGGCTAGCCAGATGGCCCCATCGGCCGCCGACAAGCTCGATATCAATACCGCGACCAAGGATCAACTCCAGGCGCTTCCCGGCATCGGCAACGCTTACTCGCAGAAGATCATCGACGGGCGGCCTTATCGCGCCAAGAATCAACTGGTGCAGAAAAAGATCATTCCGCAGGCTGTGTACGAGAAGATCAAGGATAGGATCATCGCCAAGCAGCCAAAGGCGGACAAGATGGCGCCCACCGCGAAGTAGCCCGCGGAGAGCACTGTGGAACCGCCAGCTGAACCGCGCCATCGTTCGGGAATGACCCCTTCGAAGACCGTCACTGAACTGCGCCAGCACCCAGTTTTTCGTGCATTGCGTTCCCTTGTGGGCTGGAGCATAATCAGTTTGGCCGCCGGCCCCCCCACCGGCGCAACCCCGTAGTGTGAACCTGCCCAATTCCATCACGCTGATCCGGATCGCCAGCATTCCTCTGCTGATGTGGATTCTTTCCAGTGGCCGTTTTTCCAGCGTGAGTGGCGAACGAGAGCTGCTCGCCTCGTTTGTGTTTGTTGCAGCGGCGATGACCGATGGCATCGACGGATACCTGGCGCGCCGTCGCGACCAGGTCACGACGATGGGAATCCTGCTGGATCCGCTGGCAGACAAACTGCTCATCGCCGCCGCATTCGTGACCCTGGTGCAGTTGAACCCCAGCCTGGTTCCGGCATGGATCGCCGTGGTGGTGATCGGGCGCGAATTCCTGGTGAGTGGGCTGCGCGGGATCGCGGCGACGGAGGGATTCACGATCGAGGCCAGCAATCTGGGCAAGCTGAAGATGGTGGTGCAGATCGTGGCCGTGGTAGCGGTGATTCTGGATCACCGCTGGAAAGAGCTGCCGATCTACGGGCATTACTTCTTCCCGGTTCACTGGATCGCGTATCTGGCCATCTGGTTTACAGTGTGCGTCTCGCTGGTGTCGGCCATCGATTATTTTGTAGCCTTCTGGTCGAAGATCGATCGGCGGGTGGTGAAGCGCCGGCGGCGGGCGTTCATCCTGAGCCGGCGGAGAAAGCCGATTCCCGCGCCGCCGCAGGCGGATGGCGATGTCGCTGCCTCAACCTAGCTCGACCGCGGAGCCTGGCGCTTCCACTCACGCAGAGTACTCGCCAGAGGAAAGAGTGCAACTGGTTCAGCTCGCGCACGATTCCATTCTCGCCGTGCTGCAAAATCGCGAAATCTCTCTAGAGTCGCCAACGGCGCACCTTGCCGAACCACGGGGCGCGTTCACATCACTCTATTTGCATGGCGAGTTGCGGGGGTGCGTGGGATATGTGCTCCCGGTGAACTCGTTGTATCGTGCCGTCGCCGATACGGCGCGGGCGGCGGCATTTGAAGATTCGCGTTTTTGTCCAGTGACGCTGGAGGAAGCGCGCCAGTTGAAAATCGAGTTGAGTATTTTGTCGCCGCCGCGGACCATCGCTCCCGATGCCATTGAAGTGGGACGCCACGGGTTGCTGATCAGCGTGGCGGGACATCGAGGTCTGTTATTGCCGCAAGTGCCGGTGGAGCATCACTGGGATCGCGTCACCTTTCTGGAGCAGACGTGCCGCAAGGCGGGCCTGCCGCGCGATGCCTGGGAAAAAGGCGCAAACATCGAGGCCTTCACCGCAGAAGTCTTTGGCGAAAAGTACCACTAGGCAAGCAGCGCCTGGGTCTTTGAGGTTCACATCGCGCTCGCCAAGCCCAGTCCTTGCTGGGAAGCAGAATCTCTGCTGGATTGGGCGATCTCCGCGTTATTGCAATGGCCGTCCCTGTTCTTGCATACAAAACTTTGACATTGTCGTGACAAGGCGTTTGGAGGCTTTGGAGTACGCTTGCCGGCGGTCGGCAATGTTCCACGGGGAGAAACGCCCATGACTAGTCAAAATTTGGTCTTCGAACCCCATGCTTTCCGCGGGATTTCCAAGCATTGGCACCGATCAGGCTTGATGCGCAGAATAGTGTTGGCGGCGACAGCACTTAGTGTGCTTGCGCTGGCCGGAACTGGTCCAGTGTTTGCTCAAGTGGAAACCGTGATTCACAGCTTCACCGGCCAAGATGGATCTCTTCCCGGACAGCGGCTGACGCTTGACAGCAGCGGCAATTTATATGGCACAACCGTGGGGAACTCCCCCTCCATCGGATCTGTCTTTAAGGTGAGTCCAACCGGACAATTCAAAGTGCTCTACCAATTCACCGACCAGAACAGGCTTTTTACCACGGGCAAATTAGTTATCGACAAGCGCAGCAACCTGTATGGCGTGGATCAAACCGGTGGAGAGTTCGGCGAGGGCGCGATCTTCAAACTGACGCAATCCGGAGTTTATACCGTGCTTTACAGTTTCACGGGCAAAGGGGATGGAGCGTTTCCCAACGGTGTGATCTCAGATGGGCAGGGCAACTTCTACGGCACGACCAACATGGGTGGCGCTTTCAACCAGGGCACGGTGTTTGAGTTCAATGCCGGCGGCCTGAAGGTTCTTTACAGCTTCACGGGCAGCACAGATGGCGGGGAGTCATTTGACAGCGCGCTCTACCGCGATGCGCAGGGTAATTTATATGGCACCACCATGTTCGACGGCGGACCCATTTTCAGTTTCGGAGTGGTGTTCAAGGTCACCCCCAGCGGAGAGGAAACGGTGCTGCATGCGTTCCAGGGTGGCAGCGATGGAGCGCATCCCAAAGGCAGCCTCATATCCGATGGAAAGGGAAATCTTTACGGCACAACTTCTTCGGGCGAGCACATGGGCGGGGGCACCGTCTTCCGGATCACTGAGTCTGGTGTGCTGACCGGACTGCATACCTTCTCCGGCTCGGATGGCTTCGATCCTGATGCGGGATTGGCGATCGATGCAGATCGCAATCTGTTCGGCACGACCTTTTCCGGGGGAGCGTCCAACGATGGCGTGGTATTTGAGATCTCAGCAACGGGGGACGAAAGTGTGCTGCATAATTTTTCCGGCAGTGACGGTTCCACCCCTTACGCCGGCGTGATCCTGGGCGAGCAAGGCAATCTTTTCGGCACGACCGGCTTTGGTGGTGCGTCGAATAAAGGCACCATATTCAAGCAGACGCAGTGAAGAATCACCGCTCCGTAGAGTCCGATCCTTTGAACACCGCGAGGGCTGGGGCATTCTCGGTTGTGATGGTTCGAAAAAACCCTTTGCCATCGTTTTTGGCCGACATGCTATCCTTTCGGGCGTGCCAGACGCTGTCTCGCTCCGAAATCCGGAATCTTCCCGGCATGCCGCATTCGTGCGCGTGACGCACTGGATCACGACCCTCTGCTTCTTTGCCCTGCTCATCACCGGAGGTGAGATCGTGATTTCTCACCCGCGGTTCTATTGGGGCGAAACCGGGAATGATCTGACGGTTCCCCTATTCAAGATTCCCATCCCCGCTTCAAGGAATTTAGTCCCCACCGGCTACAACTACGTGATGCCGGACCAGAATGGCTGGAGCCGGTATCTTCATTTCGAGGCGGCATGGCTGGTGGTGCTGACCGGGCTTGCATACGCTATCTGGGGTTTGTGGACCGGCCACTTCCAGAGCAACCTGTTCCCTGCCCCCGGTGATCGGACTTGGCGGTCCTTTCTCGCTGTGATCGCCAGGCACATTCGGCTCAAGCGGCCCGACCAGGCGGAAGCCTTTTCCTACAACGTCGTGCAGCGGGCCTCGTACCTGGCGGTGATCTTCGTCCTCTTTCCGCTCGTGATCTTGACCGGGCTCGCCTTGTCGCCCGCTTTCAATGCCGCGTTTCCCTGGGTCGTCGATGGGCTGGGGGGACGCCAGTCGGCCCGCACCCTTCATTTTTTCATTTCTGTTCTTCTCCTGCTTTTCCTCGTCGTTCATGTCGTCATGATTATCTTGGCCGGATTTGTCAGCCGCATGCGGGCCATGATTACGGGTACCGTGACTGTGCCCGAGCAGCGCACGGTCGAGGAGCGCGCATGAACAAAATCTCACGCCGCAAGTTCGTTACTGCCGGCATTGCTGCCACGGCAGGCGCGTCGGGACTGGCCGTCGCCGCGGGTTTGGCGAAACACTATGGACTGGTTCCACCGGACAGCGGTGGAATTTACGGTCCGGGCGAAACGCTCACTTACGCGGCGCAGAGGTTGCTGGCAAGACATTCTCTGGCCCGCGAATTTCCCCGCAGCATGATTTCAACAACTCCTTTCGCCAACGAGCTCGCGCCCTTCAACGACACTTTCAAAAAGCAACAGGCCAGCGGTTTTGCGCAGTGGCGGCTTGCAATCGACGGCATGGTCGCCCGGCCGGCATCGCTCTCGCTTGCCGACATCCGGAGTTTTCCCGTCGCGAGCCAGATTACTGAGGTCGTCTGCGAGGAGGGCTGGTCCTATGTCGCCGAGTGGATTGGAACACCTCTGCATGAAATCTTGATAGCGGCGGGCATTCTGCCGCACGCGCGATACGTTGTTTACTTTTCCATCGAGCCCGACTGGTGGGAGAGCATCGACATGAACGATGCTCTGCATCCCCAGACGCTGCTCACCTATGCGATGAACGACGGCGACCTTCCCGTGGGCTTCGGTGGTCCGCTTCGCTTGCGTGTGCCCCGGCAACTCGGATACAAGAGCGTGAAATTCATAACCCGGCTCACCGTCACCGACTCGATCAAGAGTTTCGGCAAAGGGCTGGGAGGGGCAAATGCGGAGGGCGGATACGCGTGGTACGCGGGCATCTGACCGGCGTGTGCGTGCGGGAGCGGGAAGAAATAAAACCGGGGACGGTTGCCCGTCCCCGGTCTGGGAATGACTGCGCGGAGAGCTAGTTTAGCTGATCGAGTTCGACGCCGTCTCCCGTGTGAACGACTTCGGGCGCGAACACGATCATGCCAGTGGCCGTCGTGTCGGTCACGCCGATGATCACGATCTCGCCCACGGATCTACGAGGCAAATTGGCAACGTGGATCACCGGGCCGTTTCCTTTGGTGAACATGTCCGGGTCGTAGGAGGGCATTTTTTTCTGCGTGTCCTCCGATATGGCCGCTTTGAAGGAGAGTGAATCGACCGGGTCGCGCAGATCGGCTTCATAGTTGCGAACGGCGCGGAAATAATCCCCGATCTTGACGCCCTGGTTGGAGCCGACATTGAGGTAAACCTTCATGCCGGTTCCGAGTTCCGAATCGAAATCTTTGGCCATCACGATCCGGCCGGAAACCTTATTGCTCGCGGGCAGGAAACGATCGAAAGTGACCGGCGCGTGGAAGGGCACCATCTGCTTTTCGGCAAAGGGAATGACGGTATCGCCGGGGTTGATGCCGTCACAGGAATATTGGATTTTGGCGATGGCTTCTTTGTGACGCAGGTCAATGACCTTGACGCGGCCGACTTCTTCATAGGGCTGTCCCGTCTGCTTCAGGATTTTGGCCTGGCCGGGAAACATTTCGTATTCGTTGACGTCGCGCAGTTCGCGGACGACTTCGTATTCCGCGCCCAGGTTGTATCCGCTCCCCCGAAGGTAAATGATATCGCCACGGACGAACTTGGTGGTGGTAGGGGTCTCGAGGCCGCCGCTCACGAAGCTGGCATCCGGCAGGATGTGCTTGCTGATAAAACCGGCGCAATAGAGATCAGAATACGTGGGCGTCTCGACGCGCTCACCGGGGAAATTCGCCGTCGTGACCACGGTTCCCTGCGGAGCTTCCGGGGCGGGGGGCATCTCGGACGCGTTCTGGGCCCAGGCAGCGGTTGCAAGCAACAACACTAACAATCCTGTTTTCTTCATGTTACCTCCGGCAAGAGGCGGAAAAACGTCCCTTGCCCACAGTTAAATGCCAGAAAAGAAAGGCTTCAGCCGGAAGGTAACAAGCGCGTCAGGGTGGGTCAAGGTTACGAGGGTGTGGCATACCCTGGAGCACAGATTTTTGCAGGCGGGCATAATCCCTTGTTGCATAAATAATTAAGTGCCTGTAATAATTCGCCGTTCGTTCCGCTGCGCCCACAAGCGCGCCCCGGTCTGAGATCATGAATACCGCTCCCCCATTCGCGCCGCGTTTGCTGCCCTTGAGGTTGCCTCGAGTCTGCGTGGCCGTGATTGGGTCCGACGCCAACGAAATGGCCGAAAAGGCCGAGGCCCTGGTACGCGATAACCCCTTTCTGGAGTTCAGATTAGATTATCTTTCGAAACCAGGGCTCGCGCTGGGCCGGATCAAGCGATTTCTGGATACCCATCCCGGAACGGTCGTGATTGCTACCTGTCGGCGGGCCGCCAGCGGTGGGAAATTCCGCGGCTCCATCGCCTCGCAACTGGATATTTTGGGCAAGGCAGCCGACGCCGGGTGCCAGTTGGTCGATGTTGAGCTGCAGACGGCCAGCAAATGCAAGCCGGAGCAACTGCGGAAACTGCGTTCCCGCGGGGCGTTGATTCTTTCCTTCCACGACTTTCGGGCCACGAAGAAATTGGAAGAAACTCTGGAGAAAATGCTGGAGTATCCGGCGGATTTTTACAAAGTGGTCAGCACCGCGACCACGCTCGCCGACAACGTCACCATGATCAAGTTCCTGGGCCGCGAGAGCGACCGCCATTCGCTGATCGGCATGTGCATGGGCGAGCAAGGGATCATCAGCCGGGTGCTGGGCGTGCGGGCGGGGAGCGTGTTCACGTTTGCATCCGCAGCCGCCGGAGAAGAAACGGCTCCGGGACAAGTCACGGCGCAGGAATTGCGCAGTGTTTATCGCATCGAGCAGCTGGATGTGGCGACACGGGTGTATGGAGTGGCGGGCGATCCCATTGCCCACTCATTGTCGCCGGCCATCATGAATGCCGCCTTCCGCCGCGAGAACGTGAATGCAGTCTATCTGGCGCTGCATGCCAAGACGCTGAAGGATCTGCTGACTTGCGTGCGCGAGATTCCCATTCATGGCATCAGCGTCACCATGCCCTATAAGGAATCGATCCTGCCGCATCTGGACAATGCCGATTCCCACACCAACAAGGTCGGGGCTTGCAACACCGTCGTGCGCGCGCAAGATGGCAAGTTGTACGGGTTTAATACCGATACCGCGGGCATCATTCGCCCGCTGGAGCGACGTCTGAACACGCTGGAAGGAGCGCGCATCCTGGTGCTGGGAGCCGGAGGAGCAGCGCGAGCGGCCGTCTTTGCCTTGAAGGAGAGAGGCTCAGAAGTTTACATCATGAACCGGAGCCTGGCCCCGGCGAAGAAGCTGGCGCACCAGGCCCGGGCGCGCATCATCAAGCGTCCCGACCTGAAGAAGCTGGCGTTCGATGTGATTATCAACGCCACGCCCGTGGGGATGGGAAATTCTAAGGAAACGCCGCTGCAGGATAAAGAGATCAATGCGCGCTACGTGTTCGACATGATCTACGATCCGCCGGAGACGCGCTTTCTCAAGCTGGCCCGGGAGCGGGGAGCGCAGATCATTCCCGGGATCGAAATGTTCGTCCACCAGGCGGCGCGGCAGTTCGAGATCTGGACTGGCAAGCCCGCGCCCTGGGACGAGATGCTGCGCGTGGTGCTCCTGGCCCAGCAGGAGCGGGCGAAACAGTCGGCGGCGGCGAAATAACGGGCGGGTGCGGTCTTTTGTTTCCATCCTTTCGTTTGCACGAAAGATGAAAATTCCTTCCCGCGAGGCAAGAGAAACGGGCCGATGAACGAAGGTGAATCATTCCGGCCGTCCTGAGCGAAGGCGAATCATTCATGCCATCCTGAGCGAAGTCGAATTTATTGCTGTCGTCCTGAGCGAAGACGATTATTGTTGTCATCCTGAGCGAAACGAAGGATCCCTATTCCCCGAAATCGGACGGCGATGATTCAGGGAGTTCTCCCGACTGACCACAGTCGAAGGAGTTTGCATTAGCCGCTGTCACTTTCCCGTTTTGGAAGGGTGTTTACTTTCCGGTAAAGGGATACCCTCCCCCCCTCCCGCCGGGGTATTGGAATCTTCAACTTAGCGGTCCCAACGCGAAGTAATCTATGGGGCTCAGCCACTTAGGGGCAAAATCTTGGAAGCAAACGAGTTAGAGGGCGAAAAGCGCGCGCCCCGTTGAGCAGCCAGCGCTCCGCCCGGCCCACTCCTGGCTGTGAAGGCGAGGAGGAGGCCGTTTTCCCGCGATTGGTTTTCAAAGAACTGGGATTGTCTGGAGTACTGGCCCCAAAACGAAGCCCCCATCGGACTCTGGGTCCGTGGAGGCTAGCCACACGCCGTGGCTACTTTAAACTCTCAGAAATGGGGGAGAAGTCAGTGAGGAGGGTCACGCTGGCGAGTGATGGGGGACACTGGAGCAGGTCGGGTAGGGAGTGGCGGAAGGATAGAAATGGGGTACGTCGCGTCTGTCCACGAATTTGCACTTTGACTTTGCCAAGCACCAGCCTTCACGATAGACTCGCTGCCGCAGAGGAGGGGCGGTGTCTTCGCAGGCTCAATCACCTTCCGACGAGACCCATCCTGCCGCAGATCGTCTCGATTCGTGGAAAGAAATCGCCTCGTATCTCAAGCGCGATGTGCGCACCGTGCAGCGCTGGGAGAAAACGGAAAACCTTCCCGTGCGCCGCCATCTCCATGAGAAGCAGGGCTCCGTCTATGGATTCAAATCGGAGATCGATGCCTGGAGCCAAGGCCGTCAACTGCTGGTCGAGGGAGAGGACCGCGAATATGGTGAGTACAGCGTCGAGATCGAAGAGCAGACGCTCCCACCCAATGTGGAATCCGAGCCGATTCCTCGTTTTCGGGTGAGGCGTTTCTTCAAGCCCAAGATTATCTGGTCTTTGGCCGTCCTCGGGGTAGTTGCAATAGGGGTTATCGGAGCGTATCTGCTTTGGCCGCAGCCACGGAATGTAGTACTCGCGGTACTCCCGTTCAAGAACCTCGGAGGAGCAGATCAACAAGCTCTGGTCGATGGCTTTACCAGGGAAACCAAAACCCGCCTCGAGCAGGTTCAGCCCGAGAAAATGGGCGTCTTGCTCCTGACTAGGACGTACGCAGAACTCCCGGTGGACAAAGTCGCCGCTGAGTTCAATTCTTCCTATGTCTTACAAGGGGCGGTCAAAATAGTGGCGCAAAAGGTGTCGGTTTCAGCTCGCCTCAGCCGGGTTGGAAAGCGCGGCGTCCCCCAAGTGTGGGGCGATCAATACGAAGGAGACTTGCAGGATATTCAGCGAATTCAAAGCGAAGTTTCCTCAGCCATTGCCAAGGCGGTTCTCAGTCAAATTCCCAGTGCGCGGCCGGCGGAGAAGATCAATCCCGAGGCCTATGAAGCTTATCAATGGGGAGTGTTTTTCCTGAACAAGCGCACTACCCACGATTTGTTAAAGGCTCTCGACTATTTTCAAAAAGCGATCCAGGTGGATCCCCAGTACCCATCGGCATATGCTGGCCTAGCCTCCGCGTATTCACTGCTCGGTTCCGCCCCGTACACCCAGATCCCCCCAAGAGACGGCTATTCCAAAGCCGAAGCCGCCGCCCGAAAGGCCCTCGAATTGGACGAGTCCCTGGCGGAAGCCCACCTTTCTCTCGGGTACTCGCTGCTGGTCTATGAGCGCAACTACGACAAGGCGCGACAGGAGTTCGAGCGCGCCATCCACTTGCGACCCGGCTTTGCCGCGGCTCACGACTACTATGCCTATTACCTCACGGCCATGGGCCAAATGGACCAAGCCATCTCTGAGCGGGAAATTGCCAGGAAGCTGGACCCAGTCTCTCCTTTATTAACGACGGCGCTGAGTGAAGCTTACTATCAAAATCGCCAGTTCGAGCTGGCGATCCAGATGGCACAGAAATCGCTGGAACTGGATCCGACATACCCGGTCAGCATGATTAATTTGGCTCGCGCCTTCGAACAAGCCGGCATGCACGAGCAGGCGCGTGAGATTTATCTGAAGATGGTCGGATTTGCTCCCGACGACCCCGGAGTCTTAGCATTGCTGGCCCACGAATATGCCGTTTCGGGTGACCAGGGGGCAGCTCGCAAGATCGAGGCGCGGCTGGAGAAAATGCGCGGTCAGCGCTATGTGGCGGCACTTTACATCGGCCTCATCTGGACGGGGTTGGAGGACAAAGATCAGGCATTCCAATGGCTGAATAAGGCGTACGACGAAGATTGCGAATACCTCGTATATTTACCTACTGAACCCATGGCTGATCCACTGCGCAGCGACCCTCGTTTCGCGCAATTACTTCAAAAACTGGGGCTTCACGCCACGCACTAGGCTGGACTCTCGAAGGCCAGCGAACATCTCAACTTCTGCTTCAGGATGGAAGCGCTCTCCTCCCGAACATATCTCGGTGCGACATTGTCGGGTGCCGTTCTTTGTCGCTTGCGCGCCGCGGCCTCCTGCTTCTACTTTGCCCCGCATGACAAAGACGCTTGCACTCGCCACCTGGGCAGTCACTGCAATTCTGGTTTCCGAACTGCTGGGCTACCTGTTACACCGGCTGCTGCACAGCGGCTGGATCCACTTCCTCAGCATGAACCATATGAAGCATCACCTGCTTCTGTATGGTCCCCAGCAACCGCAACGTCCGGCCAGCGATTACAAAGATGCGACGGCGGGTCAGGCCGCCATCGGCAACGTTGGCCTGGAGTGGATCATTCCAGGCGGCATTCTGCTGATTGTCCTGGCTGCGGGGTTCAGGTTCGCGGGCGTTCCGAGGCCGTATCAGGCCCTGTTCTTCGCGATCAGCCTGGCATGGAGTTTCTGGGCTTTCAGCTATCTGCACGATCGCATGCATATCGACGGTTTTTGGATGGAGCGCGTGCCGATCCTGAGGGTCTGGTTCTGCTGGGCACGAAATCTCCACGATATCCATCACCGGACGCTGAACAATCACGGACTTATGGATAAGAACTTCGGCATCGGCTTTGCCTTCTTCGATTGGCTGTTCGGCACGATGGCTAGGGTGCAGCTCCCGTTTAATCATGCGGGCCTGGCGGCAGCGCGGCAACGATTTGGTTTCGTTATCCGAGGCGGTAATCTTCCTCGTGCCCGAAAAGAAGAGATTTGACAGAGGATGATCGCGACCGTCTCCGCGGGTGAGCGTGAAATGAGATTTTCGGAGTAAGTGGTTCTAGGTGAATTGATCCGCTTGTGAGGGACAAAATGAATCGATACCGAGCCTTCCGTGCGTGGTCACTCGTCCTGCTTACGATCTGCGCTGGCTGTAGCGGCGGAAGTGGGATCGATCTGAATGAGGTTACCGTGAGCGTATCACCGGCAGCTGTCACGATCGCTCCGAGCGGCCAGGTGATATTGCGCGCTACGATCTCGCAAATCGAAAGACTTTAAGGAGAATCCTATGAAAATTAAGACTGTGGGCGTGTTGAGCGTGTGTTTACTGTTGAGCGCGTTGGCTTCATCTCAGACGGAAAGGACAGCTCCGTCTCTGCACCTGTACGACAACTTCAATCAAGCATCTATTGATCCATCCAAATCGGCTGGGGCGCCCATCGTTGTAGATTGCGGCGCAGGCCAGTCGCTTAGCGGCACGTTGGCTAACTTGAATAAACTCGCACCACCCGCAATCACGGTTAAAGGAACATGCACCGAGTATGTTGTAATCGACGGATTCAATCAGTTGACCGTGAATGGCGCGCCGGGGGCGGCGTTGCAGCAGCCGGAGACGAATCCGCAGTCCAATTCATATTTACTGTCGATTCACAATTCGCGAGGGGTGAGCATCTCTGGGCTTGCGGTGCACTCGCTTCCGACCATTTTTTCGGGCATTGGAATTGGCGGAGGCAGTCAAGATGTACAGCTCAAGAATGTGACTGTCGACGGCTCCTGGGGAGTGGTGGTGTATGAGGCCAGCCAGGTGTGGCTGGTGAATCTACAGGTCACTATCACGTCCGGCTATGCCGCGGTTTCGGCCTTCGACAAGTCGGATGTGCACATGGTGAATGGCATGCTGGAGCGCGCGGCGGACTCTAACTGGTATGCCGGTATCGCCGTTGGTTCAGGCCATGTCACCATGCAGGGGACAGTGATTCGCGACATGCAGCAGAGCATTGACATCTATGGAAGCGGCAGCGTCGACCTGGTTTATTTTGATCAAACCGTTCCACCCAGGGACGTGGTCCTCGACAATCCTGCGGGCACGAACTTTAATGGCGTTTACGTTGGAAACGGTTCGTCGCTCAACATTTCAACACCACTCCGCATCAACAATGCGGGACAGTCGTCGGGTTGGGACACTGGGGGGATACTTGTTACCGACGGCTCGACCATGATCGTGAACGGCGGGGCAAGTCTCACGATCTCGGGCAGCCATGGGCAGGGTGTGATGGTGGCCAATGATTCGCATGCGGACTTGACGAGCTCCAGCATTGTTGGCGGCGGTCACGGAGGTTTGGTGGTGGTCAGCCTGTCGACGGCCACAGTGTTGGCAAGTACTCCCTTGACCGTAATCGGCAAGAACGCGACGGATTTGTTCTGCGATTCCACGTCGCAGATTGCCGGTAGCCTTAGCATCACAAGTGCCAGCACTGTGCAGTGCACGAACCTTTTGCAGTACAGCTACGGCAGTTTGCCGTAGAGCTGCGAAACCAGCAGGAGATTACCCCGCCCGATGTGCTGGGCCGGGGGTGCCCCGTCCTTCTCGCGATTTGTGCGAGAGGGCGGGGAGGTTGACTTGCTCCCCCATTCCCATCTCGGCAAAAGAATTTAAGCTGGAGTCCGCGTCACATCCCGCACGGCTGACCTCGCACTACAATCCGTCCATGCCTTGGGGACTCCATCGTTTTCCAGGGCAAAATAAGGGGACAGACGGGACGAATCCCGTTCTCGGGTCCCGGTATCTGGCCCCACCCCCGACCACCCCCGAATAGATCCCGTCACTGGGCTCCGAAGATTTTACCCGCAAGTTATTGAGCCCCAAGATTTTGCCCCCGCGCTTTTCGCTAAGTTGATGATTCCAATAGACCAGGGGAGCGGAGAGGGGGAGGGGGTACCCACTGTCCATCCATTTTCCCAAAATGAAACTCGTTTCTAGTCCCCTTCTCGCCCTTCCACGCACAGGCTCACCGGTTCTCGCGCCAGCGAATGCTGCGGAAAGCGCCCCTAAACTGGCCTCTCCTGCCCAGCCCGCACTTGGTTTGTGGCCCTGCTTTCCTCTGGAACGTCAGGAAATGAAAGCTGGCGATGCTTTTCGCAAAGAAAAAGTTGCTTTTTTGATGGTGCCCAAAGTAAGATGCAGTTAGGGAGCGTGCCTGACTGAATCGATTGTAAACGCTTCCAAAGCCCAGTACCGCCCGGTTCCTAACTTCCAGACTTCGCTATTTCAAGCTTTGGCGAAAAAACTCGACGAGAGACGGCTTGGTCCGTCTCCAACCCGGTTCGGAGAGTTCAACATGGCGTGGTACGCGTACTGTCTTACCGAGCATCAAACCCTCCCAAATGGAACCCGCACTCGCCGTCCTTTCCTGTTAGAGGGCGTGCAAGGAGTGAACGGCGCAGCGGTCCTCAGCTATCCCAGTGGTGAATTCGCCGTGATTGTCAGCGAATACGACCACACAGCCGCTGAGCTTGATCAGAAATCGGCCATTGAGCACGCTCGCGTGGTGAGCAACTGCTTCCGCAATTCCACCGTTCTACCCTTTAAATTCGGCACCATTTTCGACAGCGACGACGCTTTGCGCCAAGCCGTCCGGGTCAACCGGCGGGCTTTTGGCCTGAGCGTGGCCAGGCTGCGGGGCAAATCGGAGATGCACATCAAGCTGGTGGTGCGCGACGGTTCCCTGCGCGAGGCCATGATCGATGTCGAACTGCCCGACACCGTCGGCGGCGATTATCTCTCGAAGCTGCGGGTGAAGGCCTCGCGGGAGCGCGAACGGCAGACCAAGGCCCGCGCGCTATCCGTGCAGGTCCACAAGCTGTTCAACCCGCTGGAAGAGGAAGTCAGCTGCAAGAAGGTGGCGCCGGAGGGCATGCTGATTGATATCGCCCACCTGATCGACACCAAGAGCGTGGAGAAGTATCAGAACCGTTATAACACCGCTGCTAAACAGTTGAAGAACTGCGAGGTGGCGATCAGCGGTCCCTGGCCTCCCTATCACTTCCTGCCCGGAAAGCTGCGCACGGTGGCGGGCAACAGCTAAGATTTTTGCTTTCGCATGGCCCATGGCGCAAGTCGCCATGGGCTTTTTTCTTGGCGAGCGGCACAAGGCGTGCATGGAATATGCATTGTTCTGCACTTCACGATTTTGCGGGCTCGCGAGCGAGGAACATTTTTGGGTGGTCGAAGCGTCGTAAGTGATTGCCGTGCATCTGTTTATCGGAGAGAGTGATTAGCGTCACTTGGTGGTCAGCTTTGGTTCGGGAAATGCATTGTTCATCGCTTAGAAAGAGGCCGCAACCTCAAGTAACATGACCTTCACTCTCTTCGACTTGCGTCGCTTCCTTAAAGGCCGTTCCGGCTGGCGGAACGGCATCTTGCATTGCCTTTCCTGACATTGCCTACCAATCGTAGCCTCTTGAACTTGGCCCCAGAGATGGGGCCATTTTTTTGAGTGTACAGGTAGAGGAATTCTCATTGTCGATGAAGTCGGGTAGACTTGAGCACCGCACATGAACCCCGCATAGTACTCAGCGCTTTTCTTCTTGCTTTCTCCACATCCGCAGTCCAAGCGCAAACAGCGCAGCAACCCGCTCCCGCGCCGGAGAGAATTTTGGGGCGATGCATCCTTCGGGGTTTGAGGTCAGGATGTCGGCGGCGGCCACGGAATTGTTGCGGCCGGCCATGACCGTGCTGCAAAGATTTGGCGCGAACGCACTGGGGAGCATGAAGGATGCGCTGCCGCGGTGAGCCGTCCCCTTTTATTCTCTCTCTAGCTGCAGCGGCCACATTTCGTCGTTCCCCGCACTTGGACGAAATGCAGGACTACGCGATCATTGCTTGCTCCGAAGCTACCCGAGCTAGCCTTGTCAATAAAACTCTCAGGGCGGAGGGCGGAAAAGGTTGGCTCCGGCGAGGAGCTCGTGTTGTGATTTGGATCACATCGACACCTAGGGAACCTTTTTGCAGCCTTACGGGCGGTTGACGCATCTTAATTCTCGCGCTTATCATTTCCGTTTGGCCTTATGACCATGGACGCCTCCTCCTGGGGCGTCCTAAGATTTTGATAGGCAATTTGGGGACTGATCTCAACTGATCTGATAGCTATCTATGGATAAGAAAAAACTGGAAACATTCAGGAAACGGTTGGAAACGCGGCAGCAAGAATTGCGGCGGACGGTGGTTCGCACGCAGGCCGATGGGCGTTCCGCCGATGAGGACACGGCGCAGGACATTGCCGACCGCGCGGCCAGCTCTTACACCAAGGAATTCCTGTTCAGCCAGAGCAACAACGAACGGCAGTTGTTGCAGATGGTGGACAAGGCGCTGGCCCGCATTCGCGAGGGAAGCTTCGGGGAGTGCATCAGCTGCGGAAAAGAGATCAACGCGAAGCGTTTGGAAGCGGTGCCGTGGACCCGGCACTGCATCGAGTGCCAGGAAAAGCTGGAGCAGGGACAGTTGGAGGAAGCTCCGCGGTAAAGACGGGTTTGTGGTTGACGCAAGCCGCCGGGGCGCCGGCGGCTTTTGTGTTTAAGGAAGACTCCGGCATAACCCAAAATCCTAAATCGCAGAGAGCGCTGAGCACGGCTCGTGGAATTTGCGGACAGAGGCTCGATTCAGGAAGGACTCACCAACAGAGGTGCGCCGGCAAGGACGCCGGCGCTACGTTTTTAGTTGGAATGGCAGTTTTCGCAGGCGGTGGCCGGAGGCGGCGAAGATGGCGTTCGCTACTGCGGGCGCTGCCGGGGGCAAGGCTGGTTCGCCCATACCGCCGCAATCTTCTTTGCTCTGCGTCAAATGCACTTCAATTCGCGGAGCTTCGTTAATGCGGAGTGGATCGTAGCCATCGAAATTCGTTTGCTCGACTGCGCCATTCCTGATCGTGATTTCATTTTTCAGAGCGGCGCTGAGTCCGTAGATGATCGCTCCTTCGGTTTGCGAACGCACGGACTCGGGATTGACGATCTGGCCGCAATCGACGGCGGCGACGATGCGATCGATCGTAAAATCGCTGCCCTTGACGGTGACTTCGGCAACCTCAGCGAAATAGCTGCCGAACGAGCAGAACGCCGCAATGCCGCGCCCTTGGCCTTTCGGGAGGGGGCTGCCCCAGTTCGACTTGGTCGCCGCGAGTTCAAGCACACCGCGCAGGCGCGCCGGATCGACATCATCCTCATCCTTCGATTTCCAGTTTGCCGGTTTCACCAGCAGCCCGCGGCGGAATTCGAAAGGATCTTTTCCCGCTGCGGCTGCCAGTTCGTCGATGAAACTTTCGACCACGAATCCGTTGAACGAATTCTCGACGGAACGCCACCAGGCGCGCGGCACCGCGCTCGCCACCGCATTAAACTCCAGCCGTACGTTCGGAATGGCATACGGCATTTGTAAAGCCCCGCCCAGTTCAGTCTCCTCGGGCGCGGCCTTGGGATCCCAAAAGCCGCGGATCGAGGTGGAAGCGAGAGTGTGAAACCATGCCGCCGGACGCCCGTTCGCGTCGACCGCGCCTTGCAGGCGATGGCATGTGGCCGGGCGATAGAAGTCGTGGGTCATGTCATCTTCGCGCGACCAGACCAACTGCACCGGCTTGCCCACTTGCTTGGCGATCTGCGCGATCTCGGAAGGAAAGTCGGCCATGTAGCGGCGGCCGAAGCCTCCGCCCAGGAGCGTGGTATGAACGATGACCTTGTCGGGCTTGAGGCCGAGCAACTCCGCGACCGTTCCCTGCACCCAGTCGGGAGATTGCGTAGGCGCCCAGACTTCGGCTGCGCTGCCGCGCACGTGAGCCGTGATGTTCATGGGCTCCATGGTGGCGTGGGCGAGCAACGGAAGTTCGTAAAGGGCTTCCACTTTTTTCGCGCCATTGGAGAGCACAGAATCCACATTGCCGTCGTTGCGGACACGCTTGCCGGGCTTGTTGGCCGCAGCACGGAGCCGCTCGTACATGGACGCGCTGGTCTCGGCAACTGCGGGACCGCGATCCCAGGTGACGTTCAGGGCTTCGCGACCCTTCATCGCGGACCAGGTGGAATCGGCGATGACCACGACGCCACCAGCGGTGAACATGCCTGGACCGAGCGCGGGAATTTCGAACACATCGCGCACGCCAGGGACGGTCTTGGCTTTCGCCGCGTCAAAGTGCGCGGGCTTGCCGCCGAAGGTAGGACAACGCGCTACCACCGCGAACAGCATGCCGGGAACGCGCACGTCAATGCCGAACTGGGCGCTGCCGTTGACCTTCGAAGGGATATCGACGCGCGGGGTAGCATGCCCGATCAGTTCGAACTCGGATTCATTTTTGAGCGCAACTTTTTCCTGGTCAGGTTGCGGCAGCTTGGAGGCGGCCTCGACGAGTTCACCGTAAGTGGCTCTGCGCGAGGATGCCTCGTGAAGGACAGTTCCCTTCTTCGCCTCGCAGTCACTTTTGGGGACATTCCAATTTGCCGCAGCCGCAGTAATCATGAGATCGCGCACGGTGGCTCCGGCGCGGCGCAGAGGCATGAAATTTTCCCTCGTGCTGCCACTGCCGCCGGTGCCCATATGGTCGTAGATATCGGGACGGGTTTCGGCTTGCTCGACGGTAACGGTGTTGAAATCAACCTCGGCTTCTTCGGCGAGGATCATGGCTAAACCCGTCTTGATTCCCTGCCCCATCTCGGATTTGGCGACGATCAGAGAAATCTTTCCGTCAGGCTTGACGTGAATGTAAGCGTCGAAGGGATTGGGCGGAGCTTTCTTGCCGGCTTTGTCGGATTCCTGCGAGTACAGCAACGGCGTCGCGAAGCGTAGGCCCACGATAAGTCCCGCTCCAGCGACTGTGCTTCCGACTACGAATTTTCGGCGGCTGATCGGCATGGTCATGGTTAGGCTCCTTCCCCGGCGGCGCGGTGGATGGCGCGCCGAATGCGCTGATACATTCCGCAGCGGCAGAGATTGCCGACCATGGCGTCGTCGATTTGAGCGTCGCTGGGCCGGGGAGTTTTGGCGAGCAGCGCGGCCGCGGTCATGATCTGGCCGGGCTGACAGTATCCGCATTGCGGGACCTGCTCGGCAATCCAGGCTTGCTGCACCGGATGGGAGTTATCACCCGAGAGGCCCTCGATCGTCGTAACCTTCTTTGCGCCCACCGACGACACCGGAGTCTGGCATGAGCGCACCGCTTCGCCATCGAGATGAACCGTGCACGCGCCGCACAGGCCCATGCCACATCCGTACTTGGTGCCGGTGAGATTCAGTTGGTCGCGCAAGACCCAGAGAAGAGGAGTGTCAGGCGCGATCTCGACATTGTGAGGACGGTTGTTGATCACCAGATGGATGGCAGCCATGGGAGACTCCACGGAGGAATTAACGGGTTAGACGAGGGTACGCCAAGAAGGTTTGGGATGGCAAACGGGATTCGGCGGACGAGGTTGGGTGCTGGCGCGGCGGCGGGCGAGGACGCCCGCCGCCACAGCCGGCGGGATACCGGCGCTACATGAGGCCGGCGCTCGACGGCGGCGCTACGTGGGCCCGCTATTGCGTATCGGGCTTTTTCATTTCTTCGGAGGCGGCTTGGGCTCCCGGCATTACGTTCTTCAGTGGGGCCTTGCGCTGCTCTTCCAGTTCGGGGTGCGGAAGCGGTTTGCGCGGGAGCATCTGATCGCGCATGGCCGCGTTGTAAACGAAGATCGCTTCCACGGTCGCGGCCTGCGCCAGGTCGTCCGGCTGCAGGCGCTCGTAAGTATCCATGTTGGAGTGGTGGGTGCGCGATCCGTAATCGAGCATGTCCTGGATGAACTGGAATCCGGGAATGTCGACCGCGTCAAACGCCTCGTGATCCGTGCCACCGGTATTGCGCATGGTCAGGGTGGTGACCCCGAGGTCTTCGAGAGGCTTGATCCATTGCTCGAAGATGGGCGCGATGGCGGCATTCTCCTGCAGGTAGACGCCGCGAATTTTCCCGGTTCCGTTGTCGAGATTGAAGTAGCCGGAAATTTTCTGCTGCTCGGGTTTGAGTTGGAGCGGTCCGGCGGGCTTGCGCAGGAAGTCGGGCAGGACCACTTGATCGGGCGCAGTGGAGAGCGGAACGAAACCGAAGTGCTGCTTCACATAGCCGTAGGAACCGAATTCACCCTGCTCTTCTCCGGTCCACAGCGCGACGCGGATGGTGCGGCGCGGCTGAATTTTCAGGGCGTTGAAGATGCGCATGACCTCCATCGCGACCACAGTCCCGGCGCCGTTGTCAGTCGCGCCGGTGGCCGAGGCCCAGGAATCGAGATGGCCGCCGACCATAACCACTTCGTCTTTGAGCTTGGGGTCGGTGCCGGGAATTTCGGCGATGGTGTCGAAGCCGTGCTCGTGGTCTCCGGTAAATTCGGCCTCGACGTCCATCTCGACGGTTACGGGTACGTTGGCTTTGAGCAACCGGTAAACGCGGCCGTAGTTTTCGATGGCCATGACTACGATGGGCAGCGGTTCAGCGTGCTGGCGCTGGTAGGTGAACCAGCCCATGCCTCCGCCGCCATCGTCGAAGATCGTGCCACCCGAGCCGCCGTTGTTGCGGCCATCGCGGCTCGGGACAACGATTCCAGCCACGTGCTCGGCGGCAAAAAACTGTCCCGCCTTCTCGCGGAATTCCAGGCGCTTGATAAACTGCTGGAAAAATTCCTCGCGCTCGCCAACGTGGACGGGATATTCGGCAAGCTTCTTGAGATCGTCGTCGGTTCGGCGCTCAAACAGCGGCTTGTCGACAGGCTTGACCTCGCGCATCGGTCCAAAGAAGACGATCTTGCCGGCTAACTGGCCTTTATATTTCTCCAGGTCTTTCTCGTCCTTGGCATCGATCCAGACCGCCGGCCCACCCACGCGGCCCGGACCCGGCGACCAGGGCAGGGCCTGTGCAATAAACACGGCAAAATCGGGCGAAGTCATCCGCACCCAGGTATTCAACTGTCGCCATCCCATGCCGAACTCGCCCCAATCTTCGAGGTGGGCGTTCGAGCATCCCATGGCGGTGAACTGGTCGCGGGTCCACTCGTTGGCTCGCTTCAGGTTGGGCGAGCCGGTCAGGCGCGGCCCGATGCCGTCATCCAGAGCGGAAGCGTATTCCATCACGTGCGAGTGCGAGAGGCCTTCCTCGCGGATGCGCTGGTACATGGTGAGATCGAGAGTTTCGGTCGCGGGCTGCGGCAATTCGTAGGAAGGCTTGCTTTCGTCAGGCTTGGTTTCTTTGGATTTCTTGTCGGCGGCGAAGGACGAAAGAGTGAGGCACAAACCTACCAGACAGATCGAGAATAAACGCTTGGGCATTCGCATTTCGTATTTCTCTCCTGGATTTCTCGCACTAAACGGAATGCGCAGAGTAGCAGAATCGGTTGGACATTGTTAAGACGAAACATTCCCTTCAAATTGGAGTTCGCCATAGCAAAACAGCCTCGCGTTGCTATTGTTTGGAGCGGTACTAAAGCCCAGAGCTGGGCACGCATCGGGAGGTTGCAAATTGTTTCGCAACCGGGAAGTTGACGATCTTGTGCAGCCACCATTCGTTCTTTAAACTAGTCACTACTCCTTTTGACGCCCTCGTTTTGCGGCTGTTAGACTAGTGGTTTGTCCAGCCATTCTCACCAGCAGAAGGGAAGTCCGTGCGCGCAGAAACCCGCCATCAACTGAAACAGGATGCCTTTAGCCGTATGACGATCGGAGCGGCGGAAAAGACCGCCGATTGGTCGGTCGAGCATCAAAATATCCTTATCATTGCCGGAATCGTCGCCATCATCGTGATCGCTGCCGCGGTCGGCGGCTGGTATTACCTGAACGCGCAGGATGAAAAAGCCAGCCTCGATCTTACCGTGGCCGTGCGCACCATGGATACTCCGTTGCGCGCGCCGGGAACACCGGAGCAGCCGGATTATCCCACCTTTACTTCCGCCAAAGAGCGGGCGGAGGCGGCGCGAAAACAATTTCAGGCGATTGTGGACAAGTATCCGCACACCCGGACAGCCGACATGGCCCGTTATTTTGTGGGTGTGACTGCGGAAGCGATTGGCGACAATACCGCCGCCGAAAGCAATTTCAAAGAGGTGGCGGCACGCGGCAATCGCGAGGTCGCCTCCATCGCTCAGGACGCGCTGGCCTCCCTGTATGGGCAGATGAATCGTCCAAAAGACGCCATCGCGTTGTACCAGGAACTGATCAAGAAGCCCACCTCGTCGGTCAACAAGGTAACCGCCGAAATGCAGTTGGCCGATCTTTATCAGAACTCCAACCAGCCGCTCGAAGCCAAAAAGCTGTATGAGCAGATCAAGAAAGACAATCCCGGCAATGAGGTTGGAGAGTTGGCGACGCAGAAGCTGGCCGAGCTAAAATAGGCGCCCAGATTCTGATCATTACCTTCGTAAGCCTATTCCCGCCGTTTTGACGTGTCTCTAGGACGTTACTCAGGGAAAATTGTAAGGATATACTCTTCGTCCTTGGAGTGAGGTTTCACGATGATCTCGCGCACCGGGCGTTTGCTCCTGGCGACATCCTTAGTCGCCCTGCTCACCAGTCTTGCCTTGGCGCAGGACGATTCCTCGCAAAGCCTCGGAGATATTGCCCGCCGCGTACGCAAGGATACAACCGATGAAGTTCGCATGACCGATGCCGACGCCAAGAAGCTATTCGAGTCGGTGGACCGAATTTTCGCATTCGCCTCGGAAGACTCCGGCATGCCCAAGCATGCGACGGTGAAGCGCCGGCTGGTCGGCAAGGCCGACGTGGAAAAATATGCCCAGGGCCGGCTGGCCAAAGAAGAGACCACCCAGCGCCTTGCCCAGGGAGAACTCAGCATGAAGAAGCTGGGCTTTCTGCCCCGCGAGTTCAACTTGCGCGAATTCCTGGTGAAGTCGACGGGGCAGCAAATCGCCGGTTATTACGACGCCGAAACCAAGACGATCTCCCTCTTGAACTGGGTTCCCGCAGATCGCCAGGGGCCTATCCTCGCCCACGAACTCACTCATGCCCTGCAAGATCAGAATTACGATCTGCTCAAATGGATGAAGGTAACGACCAAACCCACGGCCAGCAACGGAAACGACGACGAAGACGACGATGCCTCGACCGCCCGCAGAGCCGTCGTTGAGGGCCAGGCCCAGGTGGTGTTTGTGGATTACGTCATGGCTCCCTTCGGACGCAATCTTGCCGACACGCCCGGCCTCATCTACCAGATGGAAGAACCCGCGGTCAGGGCCGTGCAGGATTCCCAGCTGATGCACGATGCTCCCATGATTTTGCGGGAGGCGGGATCGTTTCCCTACAACGAGGGCCTGATCTTCGAAGGCGAACTGCTGCACAAGGGCGGAAAGAAAATGGCGTTCGCCGGCGTCTTCGCGAATCCTCCGCGCAACACGCACGAGATCTTGCAGCCCGACGCTTACATCAACGGTGAGAAGCTGGCGCCAATCCCCATCCCAGACATGAAGGAATTTCTGGGAGACCAGTACGATGTTTACGACTCAGGCGGGATTGGCCAGCTGGACGTTCGAGCCTATCTGAAACAATTTGGCGAACGCCGCAACGCCGACGACGTTTCCTCGGCCTGGCAAGGTGGCGCCTACGTAACTTTTCGTCGGAGAGATAAAACACCCACCGAAGGGACGGCGACCACCAACGATCTGGCCCTGCTTTATCTTTCGCGCTGGAAAACATCGCAGGCCGCCGAGCGCTTCGCGCGCTTTTATGCCTCAACCGTTTCCCAGAGATATCACACTGCCACCGCGCAAGCCGTGCCTGCCTGCAGTGCGGCGAATTGCCCGGTCTCGAGTACCCAATTTCTTACCGAAGAAGGACCCGTCGTCATCGAGCATTGGGCGGACAACAGCGTAATCGTCTCCGAGAGTTTCGATACCACAACGGCGGTCAAAATGCGCGACGCCCTGCGCGAGGGCGGTACGGGCGTACATGCCGGGTATCTGCCGCAGGAAGAAATCGCTCTTCGCCTGTTTGAGATTCCCGCCTTCCGCAGGTTCGCAGAGGAAATCGGGGAGCAGGTTGCCGCGGCGATCCGCCGGCCGTAGAAATCCTGTTTACGTTTGCCCTGCCTCGTTTGCTCGACGGACGCCAGCATGAGATTCATGCTGAACGGGCCCGGGAGTTGGCGATGCCTCGGCAGCAATGGCAAGTCCGGCGGCAGCGAGGTGCCTGAACCCGTATCGGATAGCCCGTTGGTCAAAGACCTGCTAAATTCTCCGGTATGCGCAGTATGGTTGCGTGCTTTCTGTTGCTCGTTCTAATCCCGGTGTGTCCCGCCGCTGACAATGACAAGTCAGATCTAAAAGGCCTTTACGACGCCCATCGCTGGTTCGATCTTCGTAGCTCCGCAGCAACACGCAGCGCTCCCGTGTTCTATCAGGGTGCCGTGGCATGTGCGTTCAACCACCTGCGCGACTGTGAGAAAAAACTTGCGAAAGTGATCAAATCGGCACCGCAGTCGGACAGTGCGATTGAAGCACACAGGCTTTTAGCCGCAGCATATTTTCGGCTGGGGAAATACCATGAGGCACTAACGCATGTTGATGCCATTCTTGCCGTTCATCCCGACGACCCCGGTGTGAAGAGCGACCGTCCGCTCTTGGCTGCCCTGCGCGACTCGCCGGACCAAACAGTGACTCGGAGGACGTCCACAACTGTGGAATTGCAGGATGCCGGATTGCCTGTCGAAATCAATGGAGTGTCGGGGACTTACTGGTTTGACACCGGCGCGGATGTGTCGGCGTTGAGCGAATCGGATGCCAAACGCTTTCACCTTCATGTACTGAACGCACCCATAAAGGAAGGAGACGTCACCGGAGCCGAGGTCGATTCCCGTGTCGCCGTTGCCGACGAGCTTTCTATCGGTACGTTCCAACTCAGCCATGTCGCGTTCCTTGTGATTTCTGACACTCAGCCTCCGTTCAACCAGTTGCCGCCCGGTTCACGCGGACTGATCGGGTTTCCGGTGTTGTTGGCGTTAGAGAGGTTTGTCGTGCGAGCCGGCGACAGATTTGACATCAATCCAAACTTTTCGCCCGATAATCTGAGTCAGCCCAACCTCTGCTTCAATGGACATGGCGCGGTCGTCCAGGTCCAATTCGAGGACCGCAATCTCGCCCTTACGTTAGACACGGGCGCGACCAATACTGATCTTTATCTGACGTTCGCGAACCGGTTTCCCGAACTTATCCGCACCGCTTCCAAGACGCAGTCGTACAAAATGGAGGGAGTCGCGGGTGCAAAGAAAATGAATGCCGCGATTCTCGAATCCTTGCGGATGAGCATCGGGGGTTTCCCGGTCACCCTGAAACCCGCGAATGTTCTCCTGACCAACACTACGGAAACTAGCCACTACTTCGAAGGAAACCTCGGCGTAGACCTCTTGCAACAGGCACACAAAATGATCTTTGATTTCAAAGCGATGAGGCTCACTCTTCAATAAGACCGAGGCAACCGAAGCGGGCAGTGCAGGGATGCAACCATGCGGAGGGACAATCCGGTGGGCTCATCGAGCCTTATTTCCCATTTTTCCGCCGGTTGAGTACCATGATGGGCTGTCTCCAACACTCACTACGGGACTCCCATGGCCGATATCACACTCCGCGTGAATGGAAGTGAAAAGAACGTTACTGTCCCTCCGGAAACACCTCTGCTCTGGGTTCTGCGCGATACGCTGGAACTCACAGGAACAAAATTTGGCTGCGGCGCTGGACTGTGCGGCGCCTGCACCGTGCATGTGGATGGAAACCCGATCCGCTCCTGCTCGACCCCGGTTTCGCAAGTGGCCGGCAAGAGCATAACCACCATCGAAGGCTTGGGCGCGAACGGGCTGCACGTGCTGCAGCAGGCCTGGATCGCGGAAGAAGTTCCCCAGTGCGGCTACTGCCAGACGGGACAGATCATGTCGGCGGCGGCGTTGCTGGCCAAAACGCCAAATCCTACCGACGACCAGATCACCCAAGCCATGAATGGCAATCTGTGCCGCTGCGGAACTTATGAGCGGATTCGCAAAGCAATTCACCGCGCGGCCGGCAACGGAGGTGCGCGATGAGCCCACTTTCGCGTCGCAACTTTATCGGGATGGGCGTTGCTGCTGGGGCCGGGCTGGTCATCGGCTTCTATTTGCCGCATGGTACGGGAAACAAGGAAGATTTCTCTCCCAATGCGTATTTGCGGATCACTCCCGACAATAAAGTCACGGTCGTGGTCGCACGGTCCGAGATGGGGCAAGGAGTGCGCACCGCCCTGCCGATGATTCTCGCGGAAGAGCTCGAAGCGGATTGGAAGCAGATCGAAATCGAGCAGGCTGGCGCGAGCACGCTCTACGGAGATCAGACGACCGGCGGAAGCGCCAGCGTGCGCACCACCTGGGATCCGATGCGCAAGGCCGGCGCGGCGGCGCGCGAGATGCTGATTTCGGCGGCCGCCTTGACGTGGAACGTTCCCCGCTCGGCCTGCACGGCGGAGGCAGGACACATCAAGCATGCGGCTACGGGTCGCACCTTGAGTTATGGAAAATTAGTGGACAAGGCTTCGACACTCCCGATTCCGACCGACGTTCCGCTGAAGCAAAGCAAGGACTACAAAATTGTCGGGCAGCGGCTGGCGCGAGTGGATACGCCCGACAAGGTGAAGGGCGATGCGGTCTTCGGAATCGATTTCCGGTTGCCCGGGATGAAGTATGCGGTGCTGGCACGGTGTCCGATTATTGGTGGGAAAGTCTCGGGCTTCGACGATAAAGACTCGAAAAAGGTTTCGGGAGTCAGCTATGTGGGAAAGATTGGAGACTCCGCGGTCGCGGTTGTGGCCGACAGCGTGTGGGGCGCAATGGAAGGGCGGCGCGTCCTCAATGTGACTTGGGACGAGGGGCCGAACAAGGATCTGAATACGGCTGCGGTGATGGCTTCGCTGAAGCAAGGGGCATCGAAGAAGGGCGCCGACTTGTATGCGGCGGGAGATGTGGGGAAAGCGGCGGGCCGACGCATTTCGGCGGAGTACGAACTGCCCTTTATGGCGCATGCGCCGATGGAACCGGGCAATTGCACGGCCAGCTATCAGGGATCGAAGTGCGAAATGTGGATTCCGACACAGGTGCCGCAGGATTGCCGTGATTCGGTGGCGACGGCGGTTGGCCTCGATCCGGATCAGGTAAAGGTGAATGTCACGCTGATGGGCGGCGGCTTTGGACGCCGGCTGGAGCATGATTATGCCGTGGAAGCGGCGCTGGTCTCGAAGGCGATCAACGCTCCGGTGAAGGTGATCTGGACGCGGGAAGATGACATGCGCAACTCCACCTACCGTCCGGCGAGCCTGCATCAGCTCAGCGCTACCGTGGATGGGGCGGGATATCCAGTCGCCTTGAGGCATCGCATTATTGCGCCTTCGATCAGCGGCCAAAAAGGGCAGCCGGTGCCGAACGGCGTCGATCCCGATCTGCCGGATGAAGCGGGGCCGGTCTACGAGATCCCGAATTATTCGATCGAGTATGTGATGACCGAAACGCCGGTGCCGTTGGGATGGATGCGGTCGGTGTATGCGCTGCAGGCGGCGTTTGCGCTGGAAAGTTTTATTGACGAGTTGGCGGTCGCGGCGGGAAAAGATCCGCTGCAGTACCGGCTGCACTTGCTGGCCAAGGGGCAAGATTTGCCTTACTTCACGACGACCTGGCACACGGCGCGCATGCGCGCGGTGCTGCAGCTTGCGGCAGAGAAGGCCGGGTGGGAGAAGCCGCTGCCAGCGGGACATTATCGCGGAGTCGCGTGCTTCGGATGCTTTGCCTCCTACATGGCGGAGGTAGTCGAGATCACGATGGAGAACGATCAGCCTCACGTACATCGCGTGGTGGCGGCGGTGGATTGCGGTCAGGTAGTGAATCCGAGCATCCTGGAACAGCAGATTCAGGGCGGAGTGGTCTACGCGCTGGGGAATGCTTTGCGGGCGAAGATCACGATCGAGAAAGGGCGCGTGGTGCAGGGGAATTTCGACGATTATGCTCCGTTGCGGATGGAGGAAACTCCGGCGGTCGAAGTGTTTGCGGTGCCGAGCCAGGAGGCGCCGACTGGGATCGGGGAACCTTCGGTGCCGCCAGTGGCGCCGGCCTTGTGCAACGCGATTTATTCGGCGACGAAGAAGCGGATTCGGAAACTGCCGATTCTGAGTTGAGAAGAGCGGAGATCAGTGGTCAGTGGTCAGTGGCTCGTGATCGGTTCAGTGTTTTGACGTACTGGCCACTGATCACTGACCACTGATCCTGGACCCTAACGCTCCGCCACGGTGTCTAACTTGTCCGGGTTCTCTCTCACGCAGTCCTGTCTCCGGGCTATCGTCCACTTTCGTCTTGTGAGGTCGGCCATGCTCGAAGCTGTGCATCTTGCCAAGCGGTATTCCTCTATCCCGGCGGTTCATGATTTGTCATTCACATTGCGTCCTGGGCAGGTTCTGGGCTGCCTGGGCCCGAACGGTTCCGGCAAAAGCACGACAGTAAAGATGCTGACGGGATTGCTGGAGCCAACGCGCGGAACGGTTTTGTTCAACGGCCGCAGCATTCAAGAGGATCTTACCGGGTACAGGGCGCGACTGGGATACGTGCCGGAAGAGCCCAATCTTTATCCGTATCTGACGGGATGGGAGTATCTGGAACTGGTGGGCACGCTGCGCGGGATGGGCCGGGGGGATTTGTACGTAAAGATCGATTCCCTGCTCGAGCTGTTTTCGCTGCATCCGGCGCGGCACGTGAGCATTGGCACATATTCGAAGGGCATGCGGCAGCGCATCCTGATCATTGCGGCGATCATGCACGATCCCGAGATCTTCATTTTTGACGAGCCGCTTTCGGGGCTGGACGTCACTTCTGCGCTGATCTTCAAGAACGTCGTGCAGACGCTCGGGAAGCAAGGCAAGCTCGTCTTCTACTGCTCACACGTGCTCGAAGTGGTGGAGAAAATTTGTACCGACGTGCTCATTTTGCGCGAGGGCGAGGTGATCGCTCAGGATTCAGTCGCCAACATTGGGCAGATTCTCGGACAGTCGCTGGAGAATACCTTTCTGCATCTGGTCGAAGATGTGGACACCATGAGCGTGGCGCGCGATATCGTGAGCGTGATGACGGCTGCCTGATGACGTTCACCGAACCAATCCGGCATCAGTGGGAGTATTACCGCGAGCGTCCATTTGGGCGGATGGTGCGGCTGTTCGTGGAGCGCATTTTTCGAGGCGGCGGAGACTCCGACAGCGAAGGATTGGACCTGGGCGTCGGGCTGGTGCTGACGATGCTGGCCATGCCCGGCGGATTCGTATCGATTCTTCTGTTCAATAAATACGGTTCCTTGCTGCAATGGCTGCGCGGGCAGACGAATGTTGACACTTTGTTGATCGCGTTTCCCGACGAATATTTCTTCATTGTGCTTTCGATGACCGTGACCGGGGCAGTCGCGGTTTGGCGCTGGGACGCGATCTTTCCCGACCGGCGGGATTACATCAATCTGGTTTCGCTACCGATTTCGACGCGGACAATCTTTCTGGCGAACCTGGTCGCGGTGTTGTTTTTGGTGGGCCTGGTCGCGGTGGACGTGAACGCGGCGTCGTGCGTCCTGTTTCCCATGGTGGTGACGGCATCGCAGAGCCATTTCCTGTTCTTCTTCAGATTTGCCGCCGTGCATGCGGCGGCAGTGATTGGCGCGAGCGTGTTTTCTTTCTTGGCCGTGTTCTCGGTGTTGGGACTTTTGATGGCAGTGCTTCCGCCGCGTGCCTTTCAGAGAGCTTCCACGTACATACGTGGCATTGTGGTCGTGTATCTGGTCGCACTACTCTCGACTGCCTTCGCCGTTCCTGACCTCTTGCGGCGTGTGAAAGGGCCAGCGCCGCTCTGGACGTACCTGGTGCCGTCGTGCTGGTTCGTGGCTTTGTGCCAGTCGCTGCGTGGGCGGGCCACACCGGTGATGAGCGAACTGGCCCGGTTGCCCGTGCCTGCGACTGTGGTCTTGGCGGTGATTGCGTTTTGTCTGTATGCCATAGCATACCGGCGTCACTTCGTGCGCATCGCCGAGATTGCGGATACGGCGACGGTTGCGCATCGTCCCTGGAAATGGTTCTGGAGTGGAATGGAGCGATGGTGGCTGAAGACGCCCTTTGAAAAGGGCTGCTTCCGATTTGTGGCGAAAACTCTGGCGCGAAGCGAAGCCCACCGGCTCATTTTGACAGCGATCGGGGGATTGGGACTGGTTCTGGCCTCTCAGGCTCTGCTGGCGGCATTTGAGAGCGCGAAATCGCTGCGCGCGGCGGCGCTGACACCGGACGCGCTCGCCATCCCTTTCATTCTGAGCTTTCTGATCGTGATCGGCCTGCGCGTGATTTTTGAAATCCCGGCTGAGTTGCGCGCGAACTGGGTCTTCCAATTCTTACTGGATCCGGGCGGAGAAGAATGCGAGCCGCTGGCGCGAAAAATAATGTTGCTTGCCGTGTTGCCCTGGGTTCTGTTGCTCACGTTTGGGATTTACATTTGGCTGGCCGGGACGCTGGTCGCAGCCCTGCACACACTGCTGGTAGCCGCCTGGACGTTCTTGCTAACGAATCTGATTTTAATTCGCTATCGCAAACTTCCCTTCACCTGCACACTGCCGGTATTCAAACAGCATTCGATAGTGATCCTGTTATCGTTCGGATTCGGATATTTGCTCTATGCAGTTTCGACGCCAGACTTTGAAGCGTCGGCTTTGCTGGAACCGGTGCGAATGCTCAGCCTACTGCCGGTTGTGCTGGTGGCCTGGTTGATCCCGCATCAGCTGGCTAAGAGCACCATCGAAGTCGAGAAGAAATTGATTTTCGAGGAAACGGCGGCGCGGACAATTGAGGGACTGCGGCTGAGCGAGTAAAGTGCTTAGCGTTCGCGATCTTCTCGGATCATATCTTCGGCCGAGGGGAGCGGCCCAGACACGAGAGGGGATTTGGCGCGGAGTTCAGCCAGATGGTCGCAGGTATTCTGGCGGCGTTGTAGTTCTAGCTTTGTGGGGAACGAAGTGTTCTAACAAAACGATCACTTCAGCTGTCATTGACGAACCATTCTTCTCGGCACGGGCTCGTAGTGCCTCGTAAAGATCATCTGGAAGTTCGAGATTTAAACAAGCCATGCCGAATTCCTCAGCAAGTACTCTAGCACTGGATACAATTCGAATGGTGAAACGGCGTGGCCCATTGCCTTGACACTCCGAGCTTTCGCCCTTTATTCTAAGTCTTGCTCCTTGCGGTACTTACGCCTGTTTGGCGTGCTCCGCGGGCTGGTGCCGGCGCGATCGTCGCGGAGGTTTCGCCATGTTCCTGGACATCAAAGAACTGGAACTTCATCCTGTGGATTTTGAGGAGGAGTTTCAGCCCGATGCCATCGATCTGGGCGGCGAGGCCCGGCTGCGTGGACCGCTGCAGGCGTCGGGGCATGCCGAGGTCGTCGAAGAACATCACGGCAAGCGCCAGATCATCCAGGACATCCGCTTGCGCGGGCGCTTGTCGGCGGGGCTGGAATTGCAGTGCGCCCGCTGCCTGGAGCCGGTGCAGGAAGATATCAATCGGGACTTCGAACTGCTCTATCGTCCCCTGGGCGCCGATGCCGGACGCGACGAGCTTTCCGTCACCGATGCGGAGGCCGAAATCGGATATTATCAGGGCGAAGGCCTGCTGCTGGAAGATGTGCTGCGCGAGCAGGTGCTGCTGGCCTTGCCACTGAAGGTCACGTGCCGCGAAGACTGCAAAGGGTTGTGCCCGCAGTGCGGCAAGAATTTGAATCAGGAACAGTGTTCCTGCTCGATCGTGGTGGAAGATCCAAGGTGGGCGGCGTTGAAGGACGTGCGCAGCCGGCTGGAACGCTGAAGAAGCAGCCATGCATGAGCGGCTGGTTCAAAGCCTCACCAAATGAGAACGGCTATTTTTGGGGCGCTGCCCCTGCAAAAGGAATCTACAAACCATGCCTAATCCAAAACGGCGACATTCCCAGAAGCGCACCTCGACCCGGCGCGCCCACGACGCACTGAAAGCTCACAGCCTTTCCGAGTGCCCCAACTGCCATGAGAAAAAGATGCCGCATCGCGCCTGCCCCAAGTGCGGTTACTATAAGGGACGCGAAGTTCTCGACGTCGAAGAAGCCGGCTAGTTCTTGCACACCATGCCTAGCGTGATCGCGCTGGATGCGATGGGTTCGGACCGCGCCCCCAAGCCGGAGATTGAGGGCGCGATCCTGGCTGCGCGCCAATACAGGACGCGAGTGGCCTTAGTCGGTCCCGAGACGGTGGTGAAGGCCGAGTTGCACCGGCACCGCGGGGCGGCGCGGCTCCCGATCGAAATCGTCCACGCCAGCGAATACATCACCATGGACGACAAGATCGAGGCGATTCGCGCCAAGCGCGATTCCTCGATGCGGGTCGGCCTGCGCATGGTGCGCGAAGGCCGCGCCGCCGGGTTTGTCACCGCGGGAAATACGGGCGCGGCGATGGCCACCGCCAAAATCGTTCTGGGCGCCGTGCCGGGAGTGGATCGTCCCGCGCTGGCGGCGGTTTTTCCTACTGCGCCGGGGAATCCGGCGATGCTGCTTGACGTCGGCGCCAATGTGGATTGCACCCCGCAGAATCTGGAGCAGTTCGCGGTCATGGGCGACGTATATTTTCGGGCTATGTTCGGCAAGAGCGCCGGTGCACCGCGTGTCGGCTTGCTCTCGATTGGCGAGGAAGAAGGCAAGGGCAACGATTTGACGCGGGAAGCGTTTCATCTCCTCAAGCAACTGCCGCTCCATTTCGTCGGAAATGTCGAGGGCCGTGATCTTTACAACGGCGAGGTCGACGTGATTGTCGCCGATGGTTTCGTGGGCAATGTGGCGTTGAAAATTTCTGAGGGTGTGGCCAACCTGGTGCGCACCGCGCTGAAAGAGTCACTCAAGGCGACGATCACGCGGCAGGTGGGAGCGTTGCTCTCGCGCAGTGCCTTCCAGGATTTCAAGAAGCGGCTCGATCATACCGAATACGGCGGCGCTCCGCTGTTGGGGGTCAAGGGCGTGTGCATCATCACGCATGGATCTTCCAACGCGAATGCCATGAAGAACGCCGTACGCGTGGCTGCGGAATTCTACGAGTGTGGCATTAACCGATCCATCGAACGCGGCTTGGCTGCGCTGCATCCACACCTTGAATCCGAAGTGCCGCAACCCAGCTAAGCTGAACGCTGTCCCTACTTTCTTCCATGACCGATTCCAATCACTCGATCGCATTCATCTTCCCCGGCCAGGGCTCGCAAGCTGTGGGTATGGGAAAAGATCTGGCGGAAAAATATCCCGTGGCGCGGCAAACCTTCGAAGAAGCCGATGACGCGCTTGGGTACAAACTCTCGCAACTGTGCTTCGAAGGGCCGGAGGATCGACTTAGGCTGACCGAGAATACGCAGCCCGCGATTCTGACCACGTCGGTGGCGGCATTGCGCGTGTTGGAGAGCCAGCTGCCGCGGCCCGGCTACGTCGCCGGACACAGTTTGGGCGAGTACACCGCACACGTGGCTGCGGGGACGTTCCGCTTTGCCGATGCCGTGCAAACGGTACGCAACCGCGGCCAGTACATGCAGGAAGCCGTCCCGGTGGGCGTAGGGGCCATGGCGGCGATTCTCGGCATGGATTTCGAAAAAGTGCGCGCGGTCTGCGAGGAGGCTGCGCAAGGAGAAGTCTGCTCGCCGGCGAACATCAACTCGCCCGAGCAGGTCGTCATCTCCGGCAACACAGCGGCGGTGGAGCGCGCCGCCAAGTTAGCGGATGAGCGTGGCGCCAAACGCGCTAAACTCCTGCCCGTGAGCGCGCCCTTCCATTGCGCGCTGATGAAACCTGCCCAGGACCGTCTGGAAAAGGATCTGGACAAACTGAAGATGCAGAAGCCGGTCTATCCCGTGGCGTGCAATGTTGACGCTGACTTGGTGACCGATGATCTGCGGGCCCGCGACACACTGGTGCGCCAGGTCACCGGGTCGGTGAAGTGGGATCAATGCATTCATCTGCTGATCGCGCACGGGGTGCAGACCTTCCTCGAAGTGGGCCCGGGAAAAGTCTTGTGCGGCTTGATGCGGCAGATCGATCGCTCGAAAACCTGCCTGAATGTCGCGGACGTTGCCAGCCTGACGAAAACTCTCGAAGCACTCGCCCAGGCGCGCGTCTAGCCGCGGCTCAGTGGAAAAGCAATTCGCAAGGCGGATAGCTGAGTGTGTGGTCTGATTTCTCCACCCAGACCTGCGCGTGCTCGGCGCGGTCGTTCACGATCACATCCACGACCACTCCGCTGCCCGGCCCCGGGCAGGTGCTTGCGCCATACACTTTCGCAGTTTTGATCAGACCCCACTCCCCGCCCGGACCCCAATCGCGATAGAAATCGTTGAAGGGATATTTGGAGTGCTCCTGGGGATGCTGCTCCCAGCTCGGATCGTGCATCCAGATGCCGTAAGCGGCCTTGTAATCCTGCCGCTGCAGGGCATGGAAGAAATTTCCCACGACATGTTCTTCCGGCAGAAAGCGGAACCACCAAACGAAGACCGCAATCACCAGCGCAATCAGGATGAGCGAAATAATTCTCATCCTCTTCTTGCGCCCCTTTTCCGGATCATATTCCTTGGCGTCCAGCAGGGTCATACTTCTCTAGCATAACGGACACGAGGGGCAAAGCAAAAGTTCCCGGGGCAGATTTGGCGATTGCGTGATCGGGTGATCGGGTGATTTGTGTCGTCTGAAAGGGTAAAAGTATTGCTGTTTGCCAATCGCGCAATCACTCGATCGTTCAATGGCTCAATCATTAGAGGGTTCGCTTGAACAGCGGAATGGCAATGCCTAGGGTGACGGCCGCAAAGATGGTCAGGTAAAGCATGTCTCCCCACACCGCAGAGAGCGCCGTTTCCTTCAGCAGCAAGCATTTGAAGCCATCCACCGCGTAGGTAAACGGGTCGCCCCGGGCGATGGCACGGAGCCACGGTGGAAATGCCTGGATGGGGTAGACGGAACCGCTCGGGAAAAACAGCAGCGTGTTAAGAATGCCGAACATAGCGCGCGGGACCAGCGGATCTTCGATGCGCACCATCAGCAGGAACATCATGGTGTTGAAGGCCAGCGAGGTGAGCACAATCATGATCAGCAGTCCAACAATCGTCAGGGGATTGAAAATCGTGCTTACCCCGGCCATCATGCAGCCGATGGCGACAATAATGACGCCGGTCATCACGGCTTTGATGGCGCCGGCGAGATTGAGGCCAAGAACCAATTCGAGTTTGGTGATGGGCGTCACCAGATATCCTTCATGCACCCCGCGCGCCTTATCGTCGATGTACAGCATGCCGCCGCCGATCATCACCGACACGAACATCGCCAGCACCAGCGAACCAGGCAGCAAGTACTTCATGTATTCGATGTAGGGATAGAGCTCGACAATTTGCAGCGCGGTCTGCTGCAGAATGCGCGGGGAGATCGTGGGCTGGTTGAGGGCGTCGACCAGATCCGTCATCTCCGATTCGACGGCCGAACTCATGAAGTTGTCGCTGTTGTCGACCACCAGCCCGATGCGGGGGTGATTTTCCTCATAAACGTGCTGGGAATATTGCGGCGGGATGATGATCGCTCCTTGGATCTTGCCGTTGCGCACATCCTGAACCGCTTTCTGCTGGTTGTCATAGGGGATGGGCACGAAGGTGCGAATGTTGGCGCGCACCGCGTCGAAGGCTTCGCGAATTCTTACTGCTTGCGGGCCGCCATCCTGGTCCACGAAAGCGATTTTCGCATCGCGGATCTTCCCGCCGAAGGCGTTGCCCAGAATAATTAACTGGACCAGGGGAAAGATCATCGACGCCAGCATCAGCGCCGGCGAGCGGAAGAACTTGCGCATTTCGCGCTCGACAATAGCCATCATTCGATTCATCGCATAACTCCAAAACCTTGCACCCCAGAGGGCACCGGGACACCCCGGGTCATTACGGCTGCAACCCCGGCCTTTGCGGCATCACAAAGGCGTACGCTTTCTGTAGCTCATCTCTAAGTTGCCTGCCCGTGTAGTGCACGAAAACGTCGTCCAAGGTCGTGTTCTGCACCGAAAGCGACTTCACGGGCACTCCACTCTGCACGGCCATCTCGACCAGTTGGGTGGTGGTGCGGGAGCCGTTGCCGGTCAGCACGCGGTACATGCCTGCGCCTTCGTGCTGCACCGAGGTGACTTCATCGAGCGCGTGCAACTTCTGCTCCCAATCAGCAGGAGGATTGTCGAACTGGACTTCGATCACGTTCGATCCCGGCACGCTGGCTTTGAGCGCCATGGGCGTGTCGAGCGCGACCAGTTTGCCATGATCGACGATGGCGATGCGGTCGCAGAGGCGGTCGGCTTCGTCCATGTAGTGGGTCGTGATCAGGATGGTCAGTCTCCGATGCTCCTTGATGTTTCCCAGCATTTCCCAGACGGCCACGCGAGAAACGGGATCGAGACCCGTGGTGGGCTCGTCCAGAAAGAAAATCTTGGGGTGATGCACCAGGCCCCGCGCGATTTCCAGACGCCGCCGCATGCCGCCAGAGAGCGTCTTGGTTGCCGCATCCCGCCATTTCGTGAGGTCGACCAGTTCCAGCAGCTCGTCGATCGATTTCTTCCGCTCTTTCGCCGGAACATCGTAGAGCTTGGCGTAGATGTTCAGGTTCTCTTCGACGGTGAGGTCGAGATCGCTGGTCAGCGCCTGCGGGATGACGCCGATCATTCGCCGCGCCGCGTTCGGTTCTTTGGCCACGTTGTGGCCGGCAATGCGGGCCACTCCTGACGTGATCGGGATGAGCGTGGTCATCATGCGAATCAGGGTGGATTTCCCTGCCCCATTGGGGCCCAGCAGGCCGAAGATTTCGCCTTCTTTCACGCTGAAGGAAACGTCATCGACGGCGGTGAAGTCGCCATATTTCTTGACGATATGCTCGACTTCGATGGCCGCGGGCGCGCTCGGATCGTATTCCGGCTTTTCCAGACCTAGAGTGCCGCCGTTGGTTTTCGGATTGGATTCTGCCGTCATGGTTGCTGCGCGGCCTCGGCGCTCTGCGTGCTGCCGCCTTTGAGCTGATCTGGCGTAACCAGCACTTCAGCGGTCATTCCCGGCACGTACGCGCCTTTCGGATTGTCCAAACGAACTTTCAGCACGATGGTTTTGATGTCGCGCTTGCGGCGGCTCACGTCGCGCTGGGTCGCGAAATCCGCTTCCACGCCCTTGAAAAATACCTTTCCCGTCGTGATCGTTCCGCCCGGCAACTGGACGCGCATCACATCGCCATAGCCAATGTGGTCGGCGTAGGTTTCCGGAATCTCCGCCCGCACCCAGGTGTCGCTCAAATCGACGATCGTCACGATGGGCGCCCCAATATTGACGACTTCTCCCTGGCGAGCGGCTCGCACCGAGACCGTCCCGCTGACCGGAGCATAGATATTGGTATAGCCCAGCCGGACTGCGGCCTGATTTTTCTGCGCGATGGCGTTCTTCAGATCGGCTTCGGTGGCGGCCACCGTGCTCTTGGCGGCGTTGGCTTGCTGCGTCCGCGCGATGGCGGATGTCAAATCTGCCTGCGCCGCGGCGACCAGGTCCTTCTGCGCCTGAACCGTGGCCTGTGCCGCCTGCAAATTGGTTTCGGCCTGCACCCGCTCTTGATCGGAGTCGATTCCGGCTTTGGCCAATTCAATGGTGCGCCGGCTGTCGCTCTCGGTGCGGTCGAGGGAAGCCTGGGCTTGCAGCAGTTGGGCTTTCGCCGAAGAAAGTTTGGCTTCCGCGTTGGCTACATCGCTCGAGGTCGATCCTGAGGTCGATTTCTCGGTGTGCTCCATTTCAGAAACTTTGTGCCGCAGGCTGGCGATGTTCGCGGTCGCCGCCGCCTCCTGCGCCTGCAATTCTGAAGGATCCAGCACAGCGATGAGATCACCTTTTTTCACCGGAGTGCCCTCATCGACCAGCAACCGCTGGATGCGGCCTTCCACCTGGGCGCTGACGATCACTTGATTCGCGTCAACCGTGCCGATCAGGACCAGGTCGCGGGTGTGATCGGTCGAGAAATAGTAGTAGGTCGCGGCAATCACGAAAATGATTCCGAGCAGAATGAAAAATTTATTGCGCGCGCTCATCGGCGTGCTCCTTGCATGGCATTGTGCTTGAACAACGCAGCAGAAATGAAATCCAGTACGGCAGCCCGGCGCTCGGCAACGCGCTCGGGCGCCAGCGGGTTGAACCCGATGATTTTCTGCATCATCGGCGCGCTGCTGAAATAAAAAACGATCATCGCCACCATCGACGGCACAAACTGCGCCGGGTTGATCGGACGAAACTCGCCCCGCTTGATTCCCTCCTGTATCACCTCGCTGACGCGGGCGAAAATCGGCTGGATATAATTCCTGATGACCTTGTCGATGTGGTGCGACTGGCCCTCTTTCGCGCGCATCATCTCGCGCTGCATGAGTCTCGGGTAGAGCTGGTTCTTCGCGATGAAATCGAAATACGCCCCGGCATACGCCAGGATCTTTTGCCGCGGAGGAAGGCTGCTGTCGAGAACCTGGAAGACGGCGCTTTTCAAGCCGCCGAACGCGTCATCGAGCACGGCGCCATAGAGCGTCTCTTTATCTTTAAAGTAGTAATAGAGCAGGGCCTTGTTGACGTGGGCCTCGCGAGCGATGGAATCAGTGCGAGCCCCGGCGATGCCGTGCTGGGCGAATTCGTGCGCCGCGGCCTCGAGGATGGCGGCGCGGCTCTCCTCGGGCTGGCCGCGGGAACCCATGCGGTGCCCGGTCTGTCGGCGGTCGAGAACGCGGTTCATGCTTAATTAACCAGTTAGTTAGATTATACATCCCCCCGGTTCGATTCCACAATTTTTATCTGACCTGACGGCGTCGCGTCCTCCCCCCCGGGGCCGTTCCGTGTTTTAATAGCCGGTCGGCAAATCCCATGCGAGGAACACGGCCTTGAAATTTCAATCTCTCCTTACCTCTTGCTTCGCGGCCTGCGTCTTATCTCTATCTCTGGCGGCCCAGGCGGTGAAGCCCGATCGCCAGGTCGCGGTCACCATCGACGACCTCCCCGCCGGCATGGCCGATCGCCTGCCCGCCTCCGACATCACCGCGATGACCACCAAGCTGCTCACCACGCTGCGCGACCAGAAAATCCCGGTCGTCGGATTCGTGAACGAGAAAAAGCTCTACAAGCCGGGCGAGGTCGACGAGCGCATCAAGGCGCTCGAGATGTGGCTCGATTACGGCTTCGAACTCGGCAATCACACTTTCAGCCACATGTCCCTGAATCAATCGGTTTTGAAAGACTGGGAAGACGACGTGGTGCAGGGAGAAAGCGTCATCCGCATCCTGCTCGCGCAACGCAAGATGAAGCTGCGCTATTTCCGCCATCCTTACCTCGACACCGGACGCGATCTCGCCACGCGCCGCAAAGCGGAAGAATTTCTGATCCAGCGCGGATACAGGATCGCTCCGGTGACGCTCGACGGATGGGATTGGGCATTCGCCGGAATCTACGAGGATGCCAAGAAGCGCAACGATACGGCGCTCCAGCAGCAGATCGTGAAAGATTATCTTGCCTATCACGACGCGGTCTTCGCCTATTCCGAGCAGCTCTCCGCAAAGATCGTGGGATACGAACCCCGGCAGATTCTGCTGCTGCATGCCAGCAACCTGGAGGCGGATCACATTGGCGAGTTGCTCGACGTGCTGCGCAAACGCGGCTATCGATTCATCACCCTGCAGGACGCGCTGAGCGATCCGGCCTACAGTCTGCCGGATACCTATGTCGGCGAAGAAGGCACAGGATGGCTCGATCACTGGGCGATTTCACAAGGCAAGATTCCGCAAGGAGCGCCAGTATTTCCGCAGTGGGTGATCGAGCGCTCGAAGCAACTGCATCTGTCGACGGGAGACGTCTCGGCGGATACGCAGAAGTGAGGAGGGCAGAGGGAAGTGGTCAGTGGCCAGTGATCAGCGGTCGGGAATCAGACGACAGCGATTAGCGGCCAGTGATCAGCGTTGCTAGTATTAGGCACAACTCGCCACTGGCCACTGCTCACTAGCCACTCAGCCTCAGACCTTAATCCAGTCCGCCGGCAATCGAAGGCACAAGCAGAACTTCGTCGCCTTCCTGGAAGGCGTAGGTCGGCCCGCCGAGGAAACGAATGTCTTCCTCATTCACATAAATATTCAGGAAGCGGCGCACCTGGCCTTTGTCATCGCGCAGGTGCGGGCGCAGGTCGGGGAACTTCTCATCCAGCACCGAGAACAATTGATCCAGATTCGACGCTGCACACTCGATGGAGCTGACCCCCGCGGTGTGGCGGCGCAATGCGGTCGGAATTTGCACCGTGATCGGCATGTCAGGCTCCAATCCCCGCGGGCTCTTCTGCCGCTGCCAGGACGCCGCGGACCTCGCCAACGTCGATCGTTTGCTGCTGCAGGTAGTATTCGAATTCCTTCAGCTTGGGCGCGATCGGGCGCTCGGTTTCGTAGACTCCGGCCAGCACGTCGGTAGTCTTCAATCCGTTGCCGGTGATGCAGAGCACGGTGGTTTCCTCTGGCAGGATGCGGTCCTGCCGGTACAGTTTGCCCGCGGTTCCCACCGTCACGCCGCCCGCGGTCTCGGTGAAGATGCCTTCGGTCTCGGCCAGCAGCTTGATCGAATCGATTACTTCAGGATCGCTGACGTCTTCGCTCCATCCGCCGCTGCCCTTGATGGTCTTGATGGCATAGTGCCCGTCAGCGGGATTGCCGATGGCCAGCGAGCGCGCGATGGTCGCGGGCTTCTGGGGCTCGATCTCCGAGCTGCCGGTTTTGATCGCAGTCGAAATCGGAGAACATCCGGTGGCCTGCGCTCCAAAGAATTTCACCTCTTTCGGCTCGACCAGGCCCAGCTTGATCAGCTCATCGAAAGCCTTCCTGATTTTCGTGATCAGCGATCCTCCGGCCATCGGGCAGACGATGTTATCGGGCAGGCGCCAGCCCAGTTGTTCGGCAATCTCGAAGCCGACGGTTTTCGATCCTTCCGCGTAATACGGACGGAGGTTGACGTTGACGAATCCCCAGCGATGTTCGTCGGCGATCTGCGAGCACAGACGGTTCACCTGATCGTAGTTTCCGGCGATGCGAACAACTTTCGCCCCAAACACGTTGGTGCCCAGGATTTTTGCGGGCTCGAGATCGGAAGGGATAAAGATCCAGGCCTTCAGGCCTTCGCGCGCGGCGTGCGCGGCAACGGCATTCGCCAGATTTCCGGTCGAGGAGCAGGACACTGTATCGAAGCCAAACTCGCGTGCCTGCGACAGGGCGACAGCGACCACGCGATCCTTGAAACTCAAAGTCGGCAGACAGACGGCGTCGTTCTTGATATAGAGATTTCCCGCGGCAGAGGCCGTTCCACTCAACCGTTCCGCGAGATGCGGAGCCTGAAACAGTGGAGTGAAGCCGACCGGCAGCCGCGGGCTGTAGCCCTGGGGGAGGGGCAAAAGTTCGGAGTAGCGCCACATGTTCGGAGCCCGCTGGCCGATGCGCTCGCGGCTGAACCTTCCCTGGCTCACTTCAGCTTTCAGGGCGTCGTAGTCGTAAGCAATTTCCAGAGGGGAGAAACAATCGTCGCAGATGGAGCGGGGCTGGTTTCCCCATGTCCGTCCGCATTCGCGGCACCGCAGTTGGTATTGAGACATGTCAGCTACTCTTTCCAAAGAGGTTTCAAAGTTGCAGAGTTTCCAGGTTTCAAAGACGTAAAGCCCGCGTCACGGGGAAGATCTTTGAAACTTCTGAAACTTTGAAACTTGCCTTTATGCGAATAGCTGAGGACGAGCCGGAAAAAGCGGCCTAAAAAACTAAGGCCTCTTTTTCCAGGAAAAGGAAAAGAGGCTATCGGATGCAATACAGCTCGCATGCCGAATCCCATGTTCCCTGTTTCCAGGAGAGAGTTGGCACCAGACATCCGGGATATATGATCCGGGATCGGTTGCCGTGGCGTCTCAGGGCTCGTCCCTCAGCCACTCTGCATGAAATTCAGGTCCACCCCGAAGGGCGAACTTGTTCTTTGCATCTTACAGAAGCGAAGACGCGGGCGTCAAGGGCAAAGTCGGTAACAATATACTTAACTGACTGTTCCTGCTAAGATGCAGCCATGCCGTATTGTGCCTTTTGCAGCCGCTCTGCGACTCTAACTGGAGAACACATTTGGAGCCAGTGGATGGGGAAACTGTTCCCAGAACAGCGGCTTGTCTTCCGTAAACAGTTAGCTAACGATCCCGTGGTGAGAATATGGGAAACCAGTTCAGTTGATTTGACGGTGAAGATCGTATGCGAACCCTGCAACAATGGATGGATGAGTGATCTTGAAGCCCAGCATGCGAAGCCAGCAATGCAGGACATGATCTTGTCGGATAGGCCTGTGCTTCTCTCGGCTGAGCGCATTTACTCAATTTCTGTTTTCGCCTTCAAGACCGCCGTCATTGGTTACCACATGGAACGAAAAATATCGCCGTCATTTCCGGCGTCCGTTTTTTCGCGCAGTCACCTCCGAAGGTTCGCCACATCGCTTAGAATTCCGGCGGGCGTTCAAGTGTGGATCGGATGTATTGGAACGGACGATCCGCGCCACGGCCTGTTTCGGATGCGTTACGCTAAAACGCCACCCGGCTTTGTGAACGGTTTCAAGCTCTACGCATGCACCTTCGGAATTGGTAGATTTGTTCTGCAACTGGTCGCAACCGAGTGGACGAAGGGCAGTTTGCGCCGCCGAATGGTTCCTAACGTTGGACAGAATCCGATTTGGAACAGTATGGCGATTCCCGTTTGGCCCACACTCGGGCAAGCAGTCCAATGGCCCCCCAGTCAACAGATGAGGGACGACACTGTGAACGGCTTCAGTGATAGATGGCGAAGATTTACGGTTCCGGCGGTTCCCCTTAGGTGAGGATTGACATCCGGGACACATCGGCGCAGACTCCAATCTGAGCCGATATGTCGAGTCATCCCAAACCTTCCGCCAAGAATGTCACGGGCGACTTCGACAGATTCACGAATTTTATGCGGCGTCTAGTTTCCGTTCCGCATAGTGAGATCAAGGCGAAACTGGACGCCGAGAAGCGATCAAAGCAGAAGAAACGCGCCTCCCGCGCTTCCCACGAAAAAGATTAGAACGCCTCGCTTTCTCCCACCTTGCGAGTCACCTCCGCGAAGGTCAACCGCTTCCCCGCGATCTGTGATAAGGCTAGGCTGAAACGTTCTGCATCGGTCAGCTTGCGTCCGTTCTCATCCTTGCGATGATTGTAGCGAAACATTTGCTCATCCAGATAACGATGCAGATGAAACGGCTCGACTGCTACATAGGTGCCGTTCAATCCGCGCTTGAGTAAACTCCAAAAGTTTTCCAGTCCATTCGTGTGAACCTGCCCGTTCACATACCGCTCCATGTGATTCACAAACTCATGGACGTAATCATTCGGCAGTGAGCGATAGACGTTCGCTTCGTCGGTGTAGATTTTAGAACCGGGTGCGACTTGATCGAGGACCGCAGTCTGTAAAGATGCTCGGTTCACTTCGGCACGACAGTAGCCCGGACGGTGCGCGATTCACGATCTAGCACGCCCCATACCGCAGTCTTTACCAGCGCGGCATCGCCCATAGAAGCCTCACGCGCAATCTTGAACTGTGCGCGACGTTTCGCGCTCATGTTCCGTGCCTTGCCGCCTACGAAGGTTCCGTCCGATTCGACTTCGCTTCCCGGCCCACCCATATTTACGAACGTTCCGCTCTGCATTGCGAGTCTAATACGGTGCATCATGAACCATGCTGACTTTTGGGTCACTCCGACAGCGCGGCCAATCTCGTAAGAGGAAATTCTGTTTCTACAATTCGCCAAGAGCCAAGTAGCAGGCAACCACTTCTCAAGGGGAATCGGCGAATCCTCGTAAACGGTACCGACCTTGAGCGAGAATTTTTGCTTCGGGTGCTTGCCGTAGCAGCGATAGAGCCGCGCTTTCTCAAGGTAGGTGACTTTCTCAGAGCCGCAATAGGGACAGCGGACCTTGCCATCTGACCAGCGGATCGAAATCATGAAATGACGGCAGTTCTCATACTCCGAAAAGAACTTAATGGCATCTTGGAGTGTCTGTGGGCCTTTCATGTGCTTAAGGTAGCACACTGACCGCAGTCAGTCAAGTATATTATTACCGCAAAGTCGGCGCAAACATACTTCGCTCGTCCCGCGCTTTTCCACAACCCGATGTGACATCTGACCTTGCCTTCCACAGCCTCCGCATCCGATCATTACTCTGCCGAAAGGCATAGGCGCGGCATTCGCGGCTTAGTTCTCAGCTCTCTGAGGATTCACGACCAGGGACCCGGGACTCACGACCCAGGACTCAGGACTAAGCTAACTTCTTTGAAAACAAGATTTTACGTATAAGTCCAAGCGGCTCAAGATTTTGCAGCCCGGAAGAGGCCCCGGAGACACATAAGTCTTTATTTTCCAAGATTTTACGCAATTCGCGCAAAAAAAATCGCAAACCAAGGTGGCAATAAATCCTGTGCTTTCAATATTTTGTCCGCAAAATATTGAGCAGAAAGGATTTATTCGAGATTCCCGGAACATTCTGGTTCTGGAATCTGGCGACACCCTACTAAGCGGTCGATGGTCAGCGGTTCGGGTGCTCGCTGCAGCGCTGGGCCTAGCGGCTGTACTGGTTTTTCTTTTTATCTTCGTGGCGCTCGATGCCGAGCTGGATCAGGCGATCGATCAGATCGGAATATTCCAGCCCTGAAGCCGCCCACAGCTTGGGATACATGCTGATCGAGGTGAAGCCGGGCATGGTGTTGATCTCGTTCAGATAGATCTTGTGCGTCTTGGGATCCATCAGGAAGTCAACGCGCGCCAGGCCGGAGCAGTCCACCGCCTTAAAAGCCCGAACGGCGAGTTCCTGAACTTTTTTCGTTTGCGCTTTGGTGAGCTTGGCGGGAATGATCAACTGCGAGCCCTCATCGAGATATTTGGCGTTGTAATCGTAGAACTCTTTCACCGGGACGATCTCTCCGGGGACGGATGCGATCGCGTCATCGTTGCCCAGCACCGAGCACTCGATCTCGCGGGCTTTGTCCTTCTTTCCGCCGACGCCCTGCTCGATCACGATCTTGCGATCGAACTTTGCAGCCTCTTCAATGGCGGGCCCGAGTTCTTTGCGATCGTGCGCCTTGCTGATGCCGACCGACGATCCCAAATTCGCGGGCTTTACGAATACGGGATATTTCAACCGTCCAACCAGCCGCTCGACTCTCTTCGGATCTTTCTCCCATTCGCCGCGCAGGATGGTAACGTGCTTGACGATGGGAATGCCGGCGGCGATGAACAGGGACTTCATGATGTCTTTATCCATGCCGGCGGCGGAGCCGAGAACTCCTGCCCCCACATAGGGAATATCCGCCAGTTCGAGCAGACCCTGAATGGTTCCGTCTTCGCCGAAGGTGCCGTGCAGCACGGGAAAGATGACGTCGACGTTGATGGCGCGGTCGCTGGCGCGGCGCAGGAGCCCGGCGTCGGTCTGGAAAGGAACCAGCCCACTTTGGCGGTGTACTGGCTCGGGCGGGACTACGACGGCCTCGCCGCGCGCCAGAACGGCCGCCGGTTCCGTGAGTTCGGGATCGCCCGCGCGCAAATTGCGGGGCTCGAGCATGAGCTTTCCGGCCAGCAGATTTTCCGCGTGCTCGGCGGTGAGCCAGCGGCCATCTTTGGTGATGCCGATGGGTACGACTTCATATTTATCTTTATCAATTGCGTTGAGAACCGAAGCGGCCGAGAGCAGCGAGACCTCGTGCTCGCCGCTGCGCCCGCCGAATAACACCCCGACCCGAATCTTTTGCATGACGTTCCAGTGTGGACGCGAGCAAGTTTTCCGTCAATCGCAGGAATGGTTCAGGAGAATCTTCGCCACGGATTAGCACGGATTTTCACGGATATTTCTTTTTCCTTCTCTTTGATCCGCGTAATCCGTGGCTCGGAAGTTAGAGAATTTTCTTCCCGAAAGCCGAGAGCGCCAGTTCAACCGCCAAATCCGCGGTCTGGTTGTGTTCGTCGATGACGGGATTCACCTCGACAATTTCGAAGCTCAGCATGCGTCCGTGGTCGGCAATGATCTCCATGGCGAGATGAGCCTCGCGGTACGTAGCCCCTCCGCGCACCGGGGTGCCGACGCCGGGAGCGTCTTCAGGATCGACCCAATCCATGTCGAGCGAAATGTGATAGCCGGCGGTGCCGCGTCCAGCCATACGCAGGGCTTCTTCCATGACGGTACGCATGCCACGCTCGTCGATGTCGCGCATGGTGAAGACGCCAATGCCGGCGCGGCGTACATTCTCTTTTTCCACGGCGTCGATGTCACGGACACCGACCAGCACGCAATTTTCCGGCTTCACTTTCGGAGAGAAATCAAAAATGTTGGCCAGATCGCCCGGCCACAGTCCCATCAACGCGGCCAGCGGCATGCCATGCACGTTACCGCTGGGCGAAGAATCGGGCGTATTGATGTCGGTGTGGGCATCGATCCAGATCAGGCCGATGCGCTGGTTCTGGCGACGGTAATATTCGGCGACGCCGGAAACTGTGCCGACTGCCATCGAATGATCGCCGCCGAGGGCTAAAGGGACCCTGCCCGCCTCCAGAGTTTTCACGACCAATTCGGCATGCTTGGTGCAGGTGGCCGTGATCTCTTTCAGATATTTGGCGTTGGCCGCGCCTTCTTTTTTCTGCTCGGGAATGGCGACCGCGACATTGCCAGCATCCTCGACCTCATGGCCGAGGGCTTCTAGCCGCGCCTCCAGTCCGGCCACCCGCACTGCCGATGGCCCCATGTCGACGCCGCGGCGCGATTGGCCGAGGTCTAGAGGTACACCGATCACGCGAATTTTGCGGGCTGAGATGTTGCTGGCGCTCGAAGTGGTGGTCGTCATAGGTCTGACTATTTTCCTAATGCGTCCGGCAGGCCCTTATAGTACCGGAATCCTTCGATTGGCTTCCCGTCTTTCATTCGGACATGGCTGCGCGCATCGTCTTTCAATTGCTTCACCTCCGCAGGGGAAGGATTCGGGTTGTAGTGTTTCCAGCCCGGCCCGTATTGACTCACATATTTCGAGAAGGCATTCACCTTTTTATCGACAAAGCCGGAGATATCGACCCAAACATTTTCATCGTCGTGATCGTAGTCGTTATAGAAAAGATATTCAGGGATCATGTATTCCTTGAGCCCCTCTTGTGTGATCTGCCCTTCGAAAAGGAGGCGCCACATGGCGGCGCGGGCTGCATCGGCAGCGAGATAGGAAGCTGCACGGTGATCGGACTTATGCCAGCGCTGATAGTTCTTTCCGGGATCCCAGGCCATCAGCACGGTGGGGCGGAGCTTGCGAATCCAGCGCACAAGATTTTCGACCACGGCCTTGCGATCTTCAAATTCGAGAAGTCCGTCGTCGTAGCCCAGATTGATGTAGTGATCGGCGGGGATGCCGAGTTCGGCCAGTGCGGCTAATTCTTCCTGCCGGCGAATCTGCGCCAGTTGCGTCCGAGACAGGGTGGGGTCCTGGGTTCCGACGTTCCCGGTGGTGAGCGTCACAATGTAAATCTGATTTCCGTGGGCTTGAAGCATGGCCAAGGTACCGTGGGAATTGGCGTCGTCATCGGCGTGGGCGCCGATCAGCATGATGGTTTTCCCGGTCCACTTTTCGATGGGAACATCGGGGGCCTGCTCCGGACGCTGAGCTTGCGCGGCGAAAGGAGCGAGTGCGAAAAGCGCAATAGCGAGTAGGTTTCTCATGAAGGTCCCTTTCATGCGCGCTCGGGCAGTCCGGGGCGGCGTCGTTAAGGATAGAGCCGGTACAGCATTCTGGGGAACGGAATGGTCTCACGAACGTGCTCGAGGCCGCAGATCCAGGCCACGGCGCGCTCAATGCCCATGCCGAAGCCGCCATGCGGGACGCTGCCAAACTTGCGCAGGTCGAGATACCACTTGAACGCCTCTTCCGGCAGGCCGTGCTCGTGGATGCGCTGCAACAGCAATTCGTGTGAGGCCATGCGCTGTGAACCGCCGATAATTTCTCCATAGCCTTCGGGAGCGAGCACATCGACGCACAGCGCCAGTTCGGGACGCTGCGGGTCAGGCTCCATGTAGAAGGCCTTCACCTTGGCGGGATAACGATGCACCATCACCGGCTTGTCGAACTGCGCGGATAGGTAGGTTTCGTCGGGCGAGCCGAGATCGCCGCCCCATTCGAACTTCGTCTCCAACGCGCCCTTGGCGTGACCTTCCTGCAAATTTTTTACTGCGTCGTCGTAGCTGATACGGGGAAACGGCGGCACAATTTTTTCCAGCTTGGAAAGATCGCGGCCGATGGTTTGCAAGTCGACGCGGCGCCGCTCCAGGCAGCGCTTCACGATGAAGCCGATGAGGCCTTCGGCGAGTTCCATCACGTCGTCAAGCGTCGCGTAGGCGACTTCGGGTTCGACCATCCAGAACTCGGTGAGATGGCGGCGGGTTTTGGATTTCTCGGCGCGAAACGTCGGGCCGAACGAATACACCTTGCCCAGCGCCATCGCGGTCGCTTCGACATACAACTGGCCCGACTGCGTGAGGTAAGCCTGCTCTTCGAAATAATCCACAGGGAACAGCGTGGTCGTGCCTTCGCAGGCGGCGGGAGTGATGATGGGCGGATCGGTCAGGGTGAAGCCGCGTTCGTCAAAGAAATCGCGGGCTGCTTTGATGATCTCGGCGCGCACGCGCAGAATGGCCGCCTGGCGCTGCGAGCGCACCCAGAGATGGCGATGCTCCATCAGAAAATCGGTGCCGTGCTCCTTCGGGGTGATGGGATAAGGATCCGACTCGGGGACACGCTGCACCACCTGGACATGGGCAACGTCAAGTTCGTAGCCCCCGGGAGCGCGCTTGTCGGCGCGCACTTTGCCTTCCACGATCACGCTGGATTCTTGCGTCAACGTCTTGACGGCTTCGAACACTTCCGGAGGGACGGCATTCTTAGGCACAACGCCCTGGATAATTCCCGATCCGTCGCGAAATTGCGGGAACAGCAGCTTCCCGCTTTCGCGCAGGTTGTAGAGCCAGCCGCGAATGGTTACGGACTGGCCTTCATGCTGGCCGATTTCGGCGATGGTGGTGATGGAAGAAGACATTGGGATTTTGTGGTTGTGTAATTGAGTGATTTGGTAATTGGGTAATTGAAAATCGGCGCACGTGGGATTTTCAATTACTCAATTACAAATTTCCCAATTACTTAATTCCTACGCGCCTTCGAGCTTGTCGAATGTTTCCCCCAACTTCTCCAGCGGATTCACTTTCTCATCTTCGCCGACTTCCAGCAGCAGGGGAGGCGTCTGGGGCGCGGAGCGCAATAATTCCATGGCTTCTTTCCAGTTGATGGTTCCCTGCCCCGGCCATAAGTGAGAATCTTTCTCTTTGTCGTTGTCGTGGACGTGGGTCGAGCGAATGTGATTGCGCAGAATCTCGAATCCTTCGCTGACCGAACTCATCATGTGTGCGTGGCCGAAGTCGAAGCAGACGCCCACGTCGTCGAAATGGGCGCTGCGGATCATCTCGACGAGACGGTCGGGCGCGGACAGTTCATTGGGAATATTTTCGAGAACAATCTGAACGCCCAGGGGCTTGGCAAAGGCGCGCAGGTGCTCGATCGAAGTCATGGCGGCTTCGAATTTCTTATCAGTGAAATCCTCGTTCGGCGTGCCCAGATGCTGCACCAGGAAGCGGAACGGAATCTGTTCGGCAATTTCCAGCGCGCGCTTGATCTCGTCCATGGCCTCGATGCGCGCGGCCCGGTCGGTCGAGGCCACGTTGACGGGCGGAGCCCCGGCCCGTCCCCACTCATAGTCGGCGTAGAGCGGCGAGTGCACCGAGTTTAGCGGAACTCCGCTGCCGCGGAACCATTCGGCAATTTCTTTCACGTGCGACTTGCGGTTGGCGTAGTCGAGGTGCTGGCGCGCGGCAAAAATTTCGATGGCCTGCACGCCGCTGCGCGCGATCCCGTCGAGAATCCCGGGATGCAACCGCTCTTTCACGAATAAATAAGTTGAGACCGCTCTCTGCATGCAAGTCCTAACAAGATTGTAGATTGGTGATTTCTGATTTTAGATTGAACCCCAACTCGGACTCGGAGCCAGTTTTTAATCTGAAATCAATCATCATCAATCTGCAATTGCCTTTCAGTATCCCATGGCCTTGCCATTACTGTTGCGCATGTCGGTGGCGCCCAGGCGCACGCCGGTCTTTTCGTCGATGGCGATGCATTCGGCGTCGCTCCAGTAGGACGAAGCCTCATCTCCTTCATGAAGGCCGATTTCAAGGTTGTACCCCATTTTCCGCAGCGTGTTCAATGTGTCGGGCGAGAAGTATTTTTCGACGTTTACTACGTCGGGCAGCCACTGATTGTGAAAGCGCGGGGCGTTGACCGCCTGCTGGATGTTCATTCCATAATCAACCACCCCCATCAGCACATTGGCGACTGTGGTGATGATTTTCGAGCTTCCCGGCGAGCCCAGAACCATCACCGTTTTCCCGTCGTGCACCACGATCGTCGGGGTCATGGACGAGAGTGGGCGTTTCCCGGGGCCAATGGCGTTGGCCGCACCCTGAATCAGGCCGTCGGAATTGGGCACGCCGGGCTTCGCAGAAAAATCATCCATCTCGTCATTGAGCAAAAATCCGAGCCCATCGGCGGTGACGCGCGATCCGAACCAGTCATTGATCGTGGTGGTGACGGCCACCGCGTTACCCTCAGGATCGACCACCGAATAATGCGTCGTGTGATTGGACTCGTGGGCAGGCAGCGAGGGCGGGTGCAGGGCGGCGTCCTGCTCGAGGCGGCTGAAAATCGCAGGGCGCTTCAATTCTTTGCTGGGTGTGGCACGGATGGGCTCGATGCTACTGCGCCAGGCGGCCGCGTATTTCTTATCGATTAATTGCGCCACGGGAATGCGGGAGAAATCGGGATCGCCCAGGAATTCGGCGCGATCGAAAAAAGCCCGGCGAAACGCTTCCACCGTGAAGTGAATCGAGCGCGCCGACCGGCTCTCCATGCCGGCCAGGTCATAGCCTTCGAGAATATTGAGCGATTCGACCAACACCGTTCCGCCGGAAGAGGGAGGAGGCGCGCTGATCACCTCATATCCACGATAGGTGCCGCGAACGGGTTCGCGCTCCTTGACTTCGTAGCTGGACAGGTCTTCGGCGGTGATCAGGCCGCCGCCTTTTTGCATCGCGGCGGCAAGTTCCTTGGCGAGCACGCCGTGGTAGAAGTCATCGGGATGAACCGCGATGCGTTCCAGGGTGCGAGCCAGATCGGGCTGCCGGAAAGTTTCTCCCGGCTTGTAATAGTCTCCATCGCGCTGAAAAACGCGATGCGACTCGGGGAATTTGGCTAGATAGGAATCGTGAAGATCTTCGGCTTCATCCCAGGTGAGCGCGTAACCTTCGCGGGCCAGCTTAATGGCGGGCGCCATCACTTCCTTGAGCGTGAGCTTGCCGTACTTCTGTTCGGCATAAACCAGGCCCGCCACCGATCCTGGAACCGCAATCGACCTGTAGCCGATCTCGCTCGCGCCGGGAATGACTTTGCCGTGCGCATCGAGATACATATCGCGGGTGGCGGCCGCGGGCGCTTTTTCGCGGTAGTCAATGAAATGCACCGCACCATCGGCCATGCGGATGAGCATGAATCCGCCGCCCCCGATGTTGCCTGCCGGCGAGTGCACCACCGCGAGGGCAAATCCGACCGCTACCGCCGAATCCACGGCATTCCCCCCGGCCTGCAAGATCTCCACGCCGACTTGCGTAGCAAGCTGGTGAACCGTGACCACCAAGGCATGTTGCGCGTGGACCGGACGGACGTTGGCTGCAGCCCAAGGCGCTGCCAATGCCCACGCCATCAGCAACGGCAAAATCAATAATTTGTGCGGAGATCGCATGCCTGGGTTGTGGAATTCCGGAAATGCACGAGACACTTGAGGCTAGCCGACCCTAGCGGGCAGAGTCAAATCCCGGGCAAGCCGGAGCAAGCACCTTCAGTCAATGCCCTGGTTTGCGCGAGGCCACTCTCGCGCCCGCCCGCTTTCTGCCTGCTGTCGCCTTTCTCTCGCGGGGCTTGGGAGCTTTCGCCAGCACCATTTCGTAAGACTCCCGGATAAGCACCTTGATTTCTTGCCGCCCGAGCGCGTCGAGCCGGTCCAGCATCACCCACTGGTAGCGCCCGACATACGGCGCGGGATGAATGTCTTCGCGCTCAATCAATTCCGCAAAGCTCTGGGGAGTGCATTTAAAGCATATTTTCTGCGGAATTGCGGTCAGGGCAAGCGTCGCGAAAATCTTTCCTCGAATCTTGAAACAGAGGTCATCACCCCACTGCAGATTCTCGGTCGCATCCGGAAAAGCCAGGCAATATTCACGAATTTCGTCTACATTCATGCTGAATCTCTTCCTGAATCTGATCGCGACTGGCCGAATCCAATTTTAGATAAGGGGATGAAAATGCAGACTCGCACTCTTGGCAACTCAGATCTGAATATTACTCCTGTCGGTTATGGCGCCTGGGCGATTGGGGGCTCGGGCTGGCAATTTGCCTGGGGATCGCAAGACGACAACGATTCGATCGCGGCCATTCACCGGGCACTCGAATTGGGCGTGAACTGGATTGACACCGCCGCAGTCTACGGGCTGGGGCACTCGGAAGAAGTGGTGGGGCGCGCGCTGAAGAGCTGGTCCGGCCCGCGACCTTACACTTTCACCAAATGTGGACTGCGCTGGGATGCGCGAGGCCAGGTACAAAAAGTTCTGAAGGCGGAATCGATCCGCGGCGAGGTCGAAGATAGCCTGCGGCGACTCGGCGTCGACGCTATTGATCTTTACCAGATCCACTGGCCTCCCGATCCCGATTCGCCCTTGCTGGAGGAAGGCTGGAGCACTATGGCGGAATTGAAGCGGGAGGGCAAAGTACGCTGGATTGGCGTATCGAACTTCAGCGTGCCGCAATTGCGGCGGGCGCAGTTGATAGCGCCGGTCACCTCCTTGCAGCCGCCTTATTCGCTGCTGCATCGTGATGTGGAATCCGAAATCCTTCCCTACTGCCGGCGCGAAGGCATTGGGATCATCGTTTACTCTCCGATGGCCTCCGGACTGTTGACCGGAGCAATGACGCGCGAGCGGATTGCGCAACTTCCCCACGACGACTGGCGCAAGGCACATCCTGACTTTAATGAACCAAATCTCTCGCGCAATCTAGAACTGGTAGAGCATTTGAGGCAGATTGGCAGAGAGCATGGCCGCTCTGCCGGCGAGGTTGCCATTGCGTGGACGCTGCAGAATCCGGCGGTGACAGGAGCCATCGTCGGAGCACGCAATGCCCGCCAGGCAGAAGGGGTGATGAGGGCTGGGGATTTGCGCCTCAACAGCTCGGAACTTCATGCCATTGAGGACTTCTTTACCGAGCCAGTGGCATGACCGGGTCTGATGGCGTCACGGCGGGCGGAGACGCCCGCCGGACAGCCGCCAAGACGTCGACGCTCCCATTGCGGCGTCACCATTGCTACGATTACGCGCTGCTATTGGGTTTGCTTAATTACGGTCACCTTACTGTAGGCAACCTGAAATCCCAGGCGCTCGGCATTGCGCTGCGAGGTTGTCCCGCCTTGCGTGACGACCACGGCAAACTCGCATCCGGCCTGGAACGCGGCTGCCATGCGAGCGCGCAGCAAAGCCGTTTGCCAGCCACGTCCACGATACGGAGCCAGCGTTCCGGCGCCGCAGAGAGCGAAGACGCGGTGCTCGGAGATCACAATGCCCGTGCCGCAAGCAACAGGTTGGTCATCGACGGTGGCGACGAAGGCCAGCGCGCTTTCCATCTGGTAGAGCGGCGCGATCAATCCTCGGAACGCTTCCGGCGCACCATCGGGAAAAAATGCACTCTCGACGATAGCGCCGGTCACCTCGGCTTCTTCGGGATGACTGCGCCGAATCGTGCACCTGGTGGGGAGAGCAGGAATGTCTTGCTTCGAATCCAGCTTGCGATATAAGACGTTGTTTAACTCCGCAATGGCATAGCCCCGTTCCTTGAACAGCTCAAACACGGCTGGCTCATGCAGGGGAGTCAGATCAACCTGTGATGGAGCGTTGTGCGCCCGGTAGAACTGCTCGACCTGGTCGAGGTCCTCTGCGGTAAAGGGACGATCCAGCCCCGCGCCGGTGGCCCGCCCGATGGGCGATCCCAAGCCGACAAAGACCATGTGTCCGCCGCAAATTTCTTCTTCGGCGGCGCCGATGTCAGGCCGCGTCTTTTGATATATCCGGGCGTACAGCACCTGCGGCATCTCCTCGCAAGACTCCAGTCGGCGAGCGAGCGCCTTATCCACAAATGGCATGGGAGAATCCTTTCTTGGTTGAGACAGCACAAGGCAGGAGCGGTGCGCATAAGCGCAATCCGCTCAGAAGTGCAGGAGCCGAATTAAAGGACGGCGGTCATAGGCAGGAGGATAGGGTAACGCGAGAGCCGGGAGTTTTCAAGAAGCTTTCCAGCTTAAAGCTGATAGGTGACAGCTGTATTTCAGACTTGCTGCCGGGCTTCGCCCAACGATACGTTCACGTCCATCTTTTTCTTCCCACGGAAAATCGTGATCTTGACCGTATCGCCGGCGCGGTGATTGTTCATGATCTGCGCCAGGTCCTGCTCGTCTTCGACTTTTTGATCATCGATGGCGACGATCAGATCGCCTCCCAGCATGATCGGCATGTTCCCGAGATAAGCGCGCTCGGTGCCGGCTCGCAATCCCGCCAGGTCGGCGGAGCCGCCGGGCGTCACCTGCACAATCAGCAATCCGTAATCGGCAGGCAAACCGATCTCATCGGCAAGCTCCGGACTGATCGGGATGGTGCGCACGCCCAACGCGGGCCGACGCACGCGGCCTAAGGTCATCAGATCGTTGAGTACCGCTTTGGCCGTGTTGATGGGAATGGCAAATCCTATACCCGCATTCTGGCCGACGCTGGAAAGAATCATGGTGTTGATGCCAATAACTTCGCCGTGCCAATTCATCAGCGGTCCACCGGAATTGCCGGGATTGATGGCCGCGTCGGTCTGAATCGCTTCGTCGATGGTGGCGCCGTTCGGCTCACGCACCGGGCGGATGGAGCTCACAATGCCGCGGGTCATGGTTCCGGCAAGGCCGAAGGGGTTGCCGATGGCGTAGACTTTCTGCCCAACTTGCAGATTTCGCGAATCTCCCAGCACCGCCGGTACCAGGTCAGCAGCTTTAATCTGGATCACCGCGAGATCGTGCGCCTCATCGACGCCGACAATCGTCGCCTTGTATTTCTTGCGGTTGTGCAGCGTGACTTCCACCTGCCGGGCGTCGGCGATGACGTGGTAGTTGGTCAGGATGTGACCCTCTTTGTCGATGACAAATCCCGAGCCCTGCCCTTCCGACGGCACCAGGCCGTAGAAAAAATCGAAAGCCACGGCCCGCGACGTGACGTTCACGACCGAAGGAATATTCTTCTTGTAAACGGAAATATTGTTCTGCTCTTCAACGTCGAGCGATTCTCCGGGCGCAGCCTCTGTAATCTCAACTTCGGCCGGGCGTCCCAGCCAATTCGTGGAATGCGCTTCGCTCCCGAAATTCCTGCGCCATGTGGTGAAGTAGAAGAATGCCCCGGCAATCACGAGCGCGAGGAGCATGGGTCGTGCGAGTTTCATTTTTTGGCCATCCGGTCCGACGATCCGACTTCGAACCCTTCAGAATTAACTACGATACTTCGGGCGGAAAAGGTCCCGACACAATTCTAAACAATGACGCGGCAGGGGCACACCTGGCAGCGGCCGCCGTTTGGTTCAGGCGGCGGCTTCGGCGGGACGGCGCTCCAGTGCGAGCTCTCGCAAATAAAGAAACAGCGGCAGGCCGAGCGAGACTCCCACGGTGAGTACCGCGACGACAACCAGCCAGCGATTTCGAATCGCCAGCCGCCGGCTCTCAATGCGCGTGAAGGTGATGAGGACCAAGGCGGAGACGATTACGTCCATTCCAAAGAACGCACCGATGCGGGTGGCAAACAGCTCGCGTACGAACAGCGCCAGATTCAGACCGTGCTGATGCAGCCAGGGCACAAACTCCGCGTACGGAATCACGAAACCGGCAAAGCAGAGTGCGAGGTAGAGCGTCTTTGGCTTCATGACCCAAGATTCTAATCGCGAGCCAAATCAAAAGCGACTCACCCCAGAGGCACAGAGAAAATCTTACGGCTTTAAGCTTGTGCACCCGCCGTCCAGCGTTTTCCAGAGCTGCCGTTTAATCAACAATCAACAACAGTTCTCCGTGGCTCGGTGGCGGGTCGCTCACGATTCTTCCAGTTCCGCCTGTAACTGCCGCCACACCTTCTGCACTTGCTCGCGGGTAGCCTCGAGCGCGCCGGAGTTGTCGATGACGTAGTCTGCCGCTTTGACTTTCTCTTCATCGGGAAGTTGCGCTGCCATGCGGCGCGCGACTTCTTTGCGGGCAGCTTCGAGATCGATCTTCTGCCGGGCGGCAAAGCGATGGGCACGCTGCTCCGGGTTGCAGGTCACCACAATGATTTGATCGAAGCGATCGCGGGCGCCCGCCTCCAGAATCAACGCCGCCTCCACGATCGCGATCGCATGCGGATCCTGCAATCCGATGGCATACATCCACTCATCCTGATTGCGAATGACCGCAGGGTGCACGATGCGGTTGAGTTCTTCGATGCGGGACGGGCGCTGGGCCTCGCCGGTCGCCCCAAAGGCAACCTCGGCCAGCTTGGCGCGGTTCAGGCTGCCGTCGGGGTTCAGAATCTCGCGCCCAAAGCGCCGCACCACCTCGTTGTACACCGGCTCGCCCGGCTGCATCAGCGAGTGCGCAATATGGTCGGCCTGCACCAGGTGCGCACCCAGCGCAACGAACATCTTTCCCACTACCGATTTGCCGGCGGCGATCCCGCCTGTGAGGCCGACTTTCAGCATGAAACCAGTGACTGGTGATTAGTGCTCAGTGGCCAGTCAGACACAGCCCCCGCTGCGGATTGCTAACCGCTGGCCACCAGCAACTGACCACTGCCTTTCCGCATTTTGGCCGCTTTGACGGTATTAAACATCAGCATCGCGATGGTAAGCGGGCCCACGCCTCCTGGCACAGGCGTGATCGCTCCTGCGACTTCGGCCACTTCGGGATGCACGTCGCCGATCAAAGTCGATGCCTTCTTGCGGAAGGCCTCCTCGCGTTTGGCGTTGCCGGCGAAAAATCGCTGGAATTCTGCCGGATCGGTCACCGGGTTCATACCCACATCAATGACCGTCGCGCCCGGCTTGACGAAATCGCGCGTGATCATGCCGGCGCGCCCGATGGCCGCGACCAGAATGTCAGCGCGGCGACACACTCCCGCGAGATCGTGGGTCTTCGAGTGGCATACCGTGACCGTCGCATTGGCGTTCAACAGCAGCATGGCCGCAGGCTTGCCCACGATGTCACTACGTCCGACGACCACCGCTTCCCGCCCGGCGATGGCGATATGGCTGCGTTGGAGAATTTCCAGGACTCCGGCGGGCGTGCAGGGCACCAAGCCCGGCCGCTGCGTCGAAAGAAATCCCACGTTCATAGGATGGAATCCATCCACATCCTTGGCCGGATCAACCGCAAGCAGCACTTTCTTCGAGTCAACTTGGGCGGGCAACGGCAACTGCACCAGAATGCCGTCAATCTCTTCCCGGCGATTCAGGTTATCGATCAGAGAAAGCAGTTCGGCCGTGGTGACAGACTCGGGCGGGGTCAGCTTCTCGCTGTAGATTCCGACTTCTTCGCAGGCCTTGACCTTGCCGCGCACGTAGATTTCCGACGCGGGATTATGCCCCACGAGCACGACCGCGAGGCCGGGACGCACTCCGGCCGAAGCCATGGTTTTTACTTCCGCGGCGACTTCGCTGCGGATTTCCTGGGCGATCTTGCTTCCGTCGAGTATCAGGGCTGACATGAGTTGGGCTTCCGGCGCTCTCCTTGGGCGGGCTTCCGGTTCTTAAAATCTTACACTGTCGGCAGGATGGAGAACGCGTTTACCACAGATTCACCGAGACACGGAGAAAGGCGAAAGCGAAGGAACGGCACCGATCCCCATGATTTCTTGCCTTTTCGTTAACGCCGTTGCTCTGGGATGACCTGGATGTCCGTGGGTGATTGCGATCACAGGCCGGGGCCACAACCTGTCGTACAATGCACAGTCATGATTGCTCAAGACCTCCTGCAAATGCTGATTTGTCCGGCCTGCAAGCACGCGCTCGAATACCGTCAAAATCCGGAAAGCCTCAAATGTATTCAGTGCCATCGGGTCTATCCCGTGAGGGACGACATTCCCATCATGCTGATCGATGAGGCGACGATCGAGCCCTAGTCCCAGTCCGACGCGGCCCAGGAGCAATTGAGGATTGGTGATTTTTGATGGTTGACTGAAAAACCGCGGATTCAAGAAGGTGGCATTTTCAATCCACCATCAAACATCATCAATCAGCAATTCCGCCGAAAGAAGGTTCATACCGTGTCGAGCCAACATTTCTACTGCACTCCCTGCCATAAGAAATATCCCACTCACCAGAAGATGTTCGAGACCCTTTATGAGTTTTCCAAAAGCGCACCGGAGAACTGCCCGGCTTGCGGCGCAGCCCGCGATCTGCACATCACTCTCGACTTCCAACTCGGGGCTGGCGATGGAGATTTCAAGGTAATCTCTGCCTTTTTGCCCGAGAAGCTGGAGTCCTGGCTCGGCGAAGACGAGCAGGAGGTCACCTACTATCCATTCCTGGTCGTGCTGCAGGCCTCCGACGGCAAGCAGTTCTGCTGGATGCCTTACTGGCACGTCACCGGCAAGGAAGCGCGCTACGGACAACATGCCGTCTGCCTCGATCACGGGCAGTTCAACAGCCTGATCGGACAAGCGCAGGAAAAAATCCTGGAACCGGCGTAGAGTTCTCCGCCCCCAGGCCCAACTTAATGCTGTGCCAGCGCGGACCCCTGCCTTCCCCCAGCGCCGCTGCTGAACCGCGGGCTCCGATCCACTGGGTGCGTACCACGCCGCTCGAGAACTGAGCCGTGCCCTTACGATCCCATTTTTCAACCGTCCAAACGACTGGAGGTCGGGCGGCTCAATTCCACCACCTGGTGTCCGACTGCGGCCAGCTGTCAGTCTGAAACCGACACTTTGTGTCAAACCTGAGATTACTGGTGGGTACGGAGGGCACTTCGGAGTCAAAAGAGTCGACTCGCGGCCCCCTGCAACTTTGTATTTTTACGGGGTTTATCCCATAGGGAAGGATTTTATGAGTGGCAGGGAGGGCTTAGGGGAATTACGGCAGTCCAATTGCATGCAACTGGAATAACTGCCGATGAGTCTAATGGGGTAAAGGTCGGAGTCGGAGGTGATGACGGCCATGACGTACGAGAAGACGGTGACGGATAAAGACAGATTCACGATAACCGAATTGGCGGCGCTCAGAAACGACTTGCTGCAGGGTGGCATGATCGACTCGTACGAGGCGGCAGAGCTGTTACAGGTGTTCCTGATGGGCCGGGGGTACGGGGTTTCTCCGAAAGCGGCGCTCGATGCGGCGGGCCGTGTCGAGATGGCGGGATGCGCACTACCAGTCCTCCAGCATGAATTGGAGAACCTGGCTATGGTGATGTGATCGGCTGCGGGACGGTGACCCTGCAGCGCGGCTTTGACGTAAGGGGTTGGGAAAAATTCCTCAGCCCAGTGGGTGTAAGGCGCGTGAACGAGCGCGGAGTTAACCATTTTCATAAAGCTCGGTTCGCTGATCGAAACAGACCGAACGAACCAGTTCCACGAGGAAGCCGGGCCAACCAGCCCGGCTTTTGCGGTTTGTGAAGACGGGAGACCTCAGCCAAATCGCGTCGAATGCCTCTTAGATTCTCCTCCAAGCACAAAAAGGTGGCGCACCGGAGTGCGCCACTGGAAATGCAACTGAGTTTAATTGCAGCTACTGGTTCGCGAAGTAGCCCAGAGTTAACCCGTTCGGATCGTCCTCCAAGACCACCCCGGTCGTACCATCCACGATGTAAGACGTGTACGTGCCATTGTTGGGCGTGACCGTATACACGCCGTTGGTTGTCGTGGTGGCGAGAGTAGCGTTAAGCGAATGATATGGCACCAACCCCTCAGCGCCGAGTGACAGGTTCTCGTCGTAATAACCTCCCAGAGTACCAGCGCCATCGGAGGTCAGCAGTCCAACGGAATCCCACTCCACCTCGCTGGTTGATGTAGGCGCCCATTGATCCAACACAATGGCGTAGTTCCCGCTGATCGTGGTCAGGTCAAATGAGCCTGTCCCTTGCTGCTGGCTTACCCCGCCAACCACATCAGGAGCGAGGTTAGGGGCGTCCATCGAAATCATCACTGCTTTCGATGCTCCGGACAAATAGAGTTGGAGGTTGTAGCCGAAAGTGGCGCTGTCGGTGACGTTGAAGATGCTCACGCGGCCGGTCGAATCAACTGTGTAAGTTCCCAGCCCGGCGGCCAAAGCAACACCGCCTTGTGGAGTCTGGGCGGTAATATCGTTGAAGCTGACCGTGCCACTCACCGTCCCGTCTGAGTTGAAGGTAAGCACTCCGGCATTCTGGAGCACGCCGTTGTCATCGTACCCGCTCATGCCGAACACATAGCTGGAGCCGGAAATGGAAGCGGTAGTAAACGCTCCGGTGCCGGTCTGTGCCAAGGCCGTGCCTCCAGTGGTCCCCTCATACCAATCGTCGTACCAGTCCTCCACCAACCGGATGTGACTGGCATCGATCATGTACCCGTCCAGGATCACGTCGGTTACCCCGTCGGTGTTCGAGTACAGATTGGAGTTCAAGGAGAACTGAACAAAGCCCATACTATCCGGAGCCGAAACGGTGCTCGCGGTGAAGCTCTGGTCGGAGTAGGTGGTAGCGGTGCAATCGGTCAGGAAGTCGCAGGCATCATTGACGTCGAAGACGCTTCCCGTCCCCGAGATGCTGCCATTGGCCCCGTCGATGGTGATGACGCCGCCCGATGCCGCAGAGTAGCCTTCACCATCGAGTCCATTTACGGCGAAGGCGTAGCCGCAAGGCGTTCCCGGCGCAGTCGCACACAAAGCAGCGGTGCTGGTTTGAAGATTTAACTCGCCACTGCCGCTCGCCCAACTGTCGTACTCAGTGATCAGCCCCTTCGAACTCGAAGCCATGTTGGCGTTAAGCACCAGTGTGCCGCTCCCACTGCCGTCGGTGGTGGCGCCGGGACCGATGTTCGTATCACCCGTGTTTAGCGTGATGGTCACGTTCATATCACCTGGGGTCGTGCTGGCAGCAATGTTGCCGCTGGTAATCGGCTCGACAGACACGAAGTAGTTGAAGTCGGAGAAATCCTGCTCTCCGCCCGTGATATTGCCGTTACCGTCGGTTGTGAAAACGCCTGCCAGCACGTATGGGCTGCTAGGGTTGCCAGCGGCTCCGGAGTCGGTTCCAGCAACGTAGTAGACATAGTTGCCAGCCGCCAGAGCGGGGGCGCCAGTGTTCGTCAAACTGAAGCTCGCATTGCTGGTTGCTCCCGTCGTCGAAGCTGTCACCGAGTAGGCGCCCGCAGTCGTGTTCGCCGTAAACGCCGAAGAAGTAGCCACGCCGTTCGAGTTGGTCGTATCAGTTTCCGTGGCCGCTCCACCCGAGAACGTCCCGCTCGCCCCCGATGCTGGCGCGGTAAAGGTTACGCTGGCGCCGGACGTTGGAGTTCCGCCGGTCGTCACTGTCGCCACCAGGGGCGCCGCGAAAGCCGTCCCGACGGCAGCACTTTGTCCTGATCCGCTGGTCGCCGCAATGCTCACGGTGGCTGGAGGAGGGGTTGAACTCGAACTGCTGCAGGCCAGCAGGGCTGCAATCATTCCCAGGCTGATCAAAAGCAAAATGGATTTACGCGATGTCATTGCGCACCTCCCCTGACTTCCGCCCGAGATTTATTCCGGTGCATCCCATGCTGATGGGCCGATTGCCCGACGCGCAGCATTCCGTTGGAACTGCGCACCGTGACCGTGCGGCCGCCGATGGTCAACTCGCGTGCCAGCAAGTATTGCTTGCCGTGCACGGTTTCCATCGCTCCCACAATCTGCACCGCGGTGCCGGCTCTCAGAGCCGATTGCGTCTGCCGGGTCATAAACGGACCCAGGTGTGTGTCGACCAGTCCCTGTGGACCAGTGACCAGAACGTGTAGACCGGCGGGACTGCCGGCCACGTGTTTCGTGACCATCCGATTAATGGTCGCGTTGATCGTGACTTCGTGGGCTTTGTCGTAGCCAACCCCCACGGGATGAAACGGATGCGCTTCGCGCGCCGGTTGGGCGGCAACGGGAATAGCTGTGATCGCGATGAGCAGGCCACCGAGCAGGGCCACCGCGACCAGGCGAGCGGATTCTACGGCAATACAATGCCTCATTTTTTCGCTCCTTCAATCTCAATCGTTGCTTGTTGTTTTGTGAACTGGGACTTTAGTTCCCCCCCAAGGCAGAGCAGGGGGCGGCGGAACATACAAGTTCGGCCTAATACTATGCCTGAACGCTGAACGCGGCAATAGATTAAGCAGGTCCATCCCCTCAGGAACTGTGTCGGCAATCACAGGTGATTGGCGATGCTCTCGCCAGGCTGGTGCCCATCGATCCCCGGGGAATACCGCGGGCCTTGTTGTCCGAACTCTGGAGAGCACGAACCCCTGCCGAAAATTCCTTTTCGCGCCGGAAACTCCTTTGTTTTTTTGAAGGCATGCCCGCGTTTCTGAGCCTCCAGCGTGTATGTACAAGTTTGTACTTCGGTTCCCAACACGAAAGCCGGGGCCAACCAGCCCGGCCTTCATGGTTTTTGGTCGAGCTTCCAGTCCCTTACTTCCGGTTGCTCCTTCGTCGGGCGCTCTTATTGCATCTGCGAGCGAGCCGGCTGCAGATCGAAATTCGGCTGCAACATCGCCGGGTTCGGCCGCGGCGGCGCTCTCCGTACTTGCGTGTTTCCATTCAGGTCGAAGGCGTACAACGTATCATCCTGCGAGGCCACGAATACCACTCCGTTCGCCACCGTCGGCGCCGCGGTCACCGCCCCGCTGGTCGTTCCTCCCCAATAGACGGTGCCCACGACGATGTCGGCTACGGCGTACGCGAGGTTGCCGATACCGACGTATTCCAGTCCGTTGGCATAGACCGGGGGCGACACCATCACTGCCGTGGCGGACGAAAGCGTCCATATCTGCGCGCCACTGCGCGCGTTGAGCGCGTAGAAAATGCCGGCATCCGATCCGATATAGACCACTTGATTGAACACGGCCGGCGACGATTCGAACTCATTCGTCCCCGCGAATTTCCACGCCTCGGCTCCGCTCTTGCTGTCGATGGCATAGACGTTGTTGTCGTCCGAGCCTACATAGACCAGCGCCTCTCCCACGGCCGGCGACGAAAACACCTTGCCGCCGGTGGTGAACTTCCACGTCTCCGCCCCGGTTGCGGCATTGATAGCGTAGACGCTGTCATCGTAGGACCCGATATACACCGTGCCTTTGGCCACTGCCGGGGAACTGAGAACCTCGCCGGCCGTCGCGAACTTCCACACCTGCGCTCCCGTGGTGGCGTTGATCGCATACACGTTGTCATCCGTCGATCCGATATAAACCGTGTTGTTGACCACCGCCGGCGAAGAGTTCACTGCCCCTCCGGTGGCAAACGACCACACCAGCGCTCCCGTGGTGGCGTTGATGGCATACACGTTCTTATCCGTCGACCCTATGTAGACCGTGTTATTCGAAACCGCGGGAGACGAATCCACGATGCTGTTGCCGGTCTTGTATTTCCATTGCAACGCTCCCGTGGTGGCGTTGATGGCGTAAAGGTAGTCGTCCGCCGACCCTACATAGACAAATCCACCGGATACCGCCGGGGACGATGTCAACGCGCCTCCGGTCAGGTAGCTCCAGTCCAGATCGATCTCACTCACGTTGGTGGTGCCTAAAACGTTCTCATACGGGTTCCGGCCTTTGTGCTCCGTCGAATAGCGGAACTGGCTCCAATTGGTTTGCACCGTAAATGCGGCTTGCGCGGATATCGCAGATGTGGCCCGCGAGACTGCCGTCACCCAGTGCGATCCCGGTATCGCCGAGCTGGGGACTTGGACGATAACTCCCGAAAAAGCTCCTGTGGAACCAGCCACCGTCAGCTCCACATCGGTTGTGTCGAAATAGATGTCCACCGCAACGTAGTCGGGAAAGCCCGTGCCGGAAACCGTGATGCTGCTGGTTGGTGGTCCGATGTTTGGGGAGAGGGTGAGCGTGGGGGCCGTCACACCGGCTGCCCATACAGCGGACAACGCGATCATCAGCAGCGCGCCCAAAATCTTCTTGGCAAATTGCATGAAAACCCTCCAGAAGCGAGATTGTGAGAGCATCGGGACAGCTTCCCTCGTGCCCTCTAAATCCGATTTTGTGCACCGTAACTGCCGCCAGCGCGGAAGTCGCAGTCCTCCCCGTAGCTCAAGATCCGCGCCGCAGGGAGACAGGGAACGACGATTGGAGACATCGAGACTCCTCCCAACAGCCGTTTCCAGGTATTCGACTTGCCTGCTCTGAACCCCCACTTCTTTCCGCTCCGTGGGCCCGTTGGTGGGGGAACGGATGTCTGGGAACCGCGCTATACTGTGTCGGCTTTGCTCCCAGCGCAAGAGGCAAGTCAGGCCAATTCGCGCCACAACAGGTCATTTCCCCTTATGGCAGCCCATCGCGACCCACTCGGCAAACGTCTGGATTCGTGGAAAGAAATTGCTGCCTTCTTCGGACGCGCCGAGCGCACTGTCAAGCGCTGGGAATCCGAGCGCGGACTGCCCGTGCACCGCGTCCCCGGAAGTGGACGCTCCAGTGTCTTCGCCTACAGTGATGAACTGGCCGACTGGCTCAAGGGACGCAGCGATGAACTCGACGCCGATGAATCCGGCGAGCGTGGCCAACCCGGGCACCTCAGGCCCAAAGCCGGCGCCGATCACGCCATAATGGGTGCGGCGGCCACAACTCTGCCGATTTCATCTCCGGCCAGCTCTCTTCTAACCGGTAATCGTCTGACTCTGGCCCGCATCGCAGCCTGGGCACTGCCTCTCTTGCTGGCGGGAGGGCTTATCGTGTACTTCTCCGCAAGCCACGGCGCCCTGCACGTCAAAGCCCTGGCGGGCCGGCATGCCCCCAACCCCGAGGCCCAGGATCTTTACCTGAAAGGACGCTACTACTGGGACCGCCGCACGCCCGAGGACTTGAATAAGGCGGTGGACTACTTCACCCAGGCGATTGTGAAAGATCCCAGCGATGCCCAGGCTTATGTCGGCCTGGCCGATTGTTACAACCTGCTACGTGAGTTCGGCGCCATGCCGCCCACCGAGGCTTATCCGCGCGCCCTTTCCGCCGCCCAACGTGCCGTCGAACTCGACGACACCTCCGCCGAAGCACACAACTCCCTGGCCTTTGCCACCTACTGGTGGTCGTGGCAGGGTGTGACCGCGGAGCGGGAATTTAAGCGGTCGTTGCAGCTCAACCCCAATCTGGTTCGAGCCCATCATTGGTATGCCACCTATCTGCTGGGCCAACGCCGTTTGCCCGAAGCCCGCGATCAGATCGAGCAGGCGCAAAAGCTCGAGCCTTCCTCTACCGCAATTCTGGCGGATAAGGCATATATCCTCTGGCACCTCAGCCAGAATAATGAAGGAATCGCGCTGCTCACCCAGTTGGAGGCCTCCGAGCCATCGCTTTCTTCGACCCACGCGTACTTGGGCGAGATTTATTGGGAGCAGCACGAGTACGCCAAGTCGCTGGCCGAGTCCCGGCGCTCGGCCGAATTACGCCACGACGAGAACGGATTGGCCATTGCCCGCGCCCGTGAGAACGGCTTCGCCGCCAACGGGCTGCTCGGTCTGTACGAGAGCGAGTTGCCCGTGCTGAAGGACCTGGTGGATCGCGGCCTCGGCTCCGCCTATGCCCTCGCCACAGTCTATGCAGCTTTAGGGCAACGGCAGGAAGCCATTTCTTATCTTCAGGTCTCCTACGATCGGCACGAGGCCAGCATGCTCATGGGCGATCCCATTCCCGAACTGCAGAACGATCCCGCCTTTCGGAAATTTCGCGCGCAGGTGAATGAGCGCCTGGCCCAGTGATCGGCGGCGGCCACGAATGTCAGCAGCACTCCGAACCCTTTCGGCCTCGTCTCGGCAGAGTACGCGGAGACAAGCGCGGGGCAGCCGTAATTCCTGGATCGAAAGCCCGCGCTGGCCCCGCGATGTAGAAGTCGTAAGTCTTCCTAAAGGTGCCCCCGCACCAGCACGGCGTTGGAGCAGTTCTGAACGAAATTACATGGACTTTCCTCCCTTCAAGTAAATACTTCGATAGCCGAATTTCCGCTTCGGAACCGCCGTGCAAAATGAGCACGGCTTCGGATTTTGTAACAAAAAAAGCTATTGTGATGACATCGAGCCAGAATGATGTAGCATCCGCGCGTCTAGGGAACACGCTAAGCAAATCAAGCCAAACAGGGGGCGAAAATAATCCGCGTCCGCGTTGGAATCCTGCTGCTGGTCGTCCTTGGCTTTGCCACGCTCGCGCCATCTCAACATCCTGAGCATGTCACGGCGCAGCCTGCTGACCTTATCGACGGAAGTAAAACGCCGAACCTCGTGCCCGATCTCGCCGCATGGCGGCTGTGGCTCATTGCCGTTACTGCCGAGGACAAGACCAAGCCGAACCTCGCCACTGATAGGCGGCACGCCTTCCTTCGGACTGCCGGGGTCGTCGACGACGACATGGCCATAGCCGACGAAGTCCTCATGCACTTCAGGGCGGATTACGCATCGCTCATAGGCGACTACAACAGTCATGTGGGCACAACCTCGATAGAGGAATTCAGGGCGCGAAGAGACGCCCTTGTGCAGGCTGCGCAGACCGGTATGTTGGAGCAGTTGGCCCCGAGAAGCGCTACGAACCTGAAGATCTTTATTCTTCATGAGAAGTCGAAGATGAAGGTGGCGAAGGAGGTGCAATAACATGCGGCCATACTTAATAGCGTCAGCGGTGCTGCTCTCAGGGCAGTTCGGGTTTGCCCAAATGACTTACGATTACAGCGCCTACGAGACCCACAGCTACGACGCATCTCACATCTACGCCACGGCAGTGGTCGACGGATCAGCGACCTGTAGCAACATCCACATCCAATCCCTGAATTGCAGCGCAGTGACCCATCAAGGACAGGCGTACGTCAATTTGGCAGGCACAGGCGGATGGGTGTACGGCCCGGAAGTGAATCCTAATGACTACATTTCTGTATCGAACGCCCAATCCATCAACGCTACAGCTGGCGACTATACTCTGAGCGCAGAGGGAACGGTGCTCTGTTCGGTTGCGGGACTCGTATTCATCGACTCCTTTCCCGTCCTGAGTTTCTCGGTGGGCGCTTCGGAGACGCTCTACGCCAACGCTACCGACACTAAAACCTCCTGCTCTTGGAACAAGAGCTGCCCGGCCGGCCAAACGGCGACATGCGGGGTGGGGACTATATACGGGACCCCGCCCTGCGCCAATTTCGTGGAGCTCTACTTCGTCTGGTACAACTTTGGCGCTGGAAATGTCTGCTTACAGTCCGGCCCTGCGGTCGGTTCGACCGTTCCCGTAGGGGGTTGCGACTAGTGGAATCTCGGGGCTATATTCTCGGTATGGTTCCTGCCCTCAAGATCGCGTCGGTTTGGCTGGTCGCGCTCCTGTGCGGCTGGTTGTTGCGTGCGGCCATTCCGTCGAACTGGTATGTGTTCAGGGTGGACCATATCTACCGTGTTAACCAGATCGCCTTCTGGATATGCCTGATTTCCGCCTCTGTCGTGACCTTGGTTTGGCTGCTCCGGCTCTGCGTACAAGACCTGCGCATCTGAGGCCTCGGGCCCGAGCTTTCGGAAATCACGACCCAATGTGATCTCCGCCACTGCCAGGCTGCCCCATCCTGCGCGCCTTTTCGCAAGATGGAACATCAGGGCTCTTCCGGTTTGCCGCCCTCCTGCTCAGGCACCGACATAAGTCTTTTATTTACAGTACCTTGCTCGAAACCCTTTTTGAGACCGATTTTGCATTTTTCCGTTGTTTGCTGCTAACGCCTCAGCGCCCCTCAACTTCGACAAAACAATGCACTTATCCCATCGAACGTGATTTTGTATGTACGTTTTTGTACTTTAAAGTGTTCCTGCAAGAAACACTGTTTGCAAAACTGTAGTTGTGTTCCTGCAGGAACATTCGGTCGAAACAAAGGACTTAGCGGATCGGCAGTCGAAGGGATCAAAGATCGAGGGAAGAACGCGATCTGGACCTACTCGTAACGCAAACTTTCTACCGGATCGAGTTGCGAGGCGCGATTGGCGGGAACTGTGCCGAAGATAATCCCCACCACCGACGACACGACGATGGCGATGATCGCCGACAGGCCCGAGATGGGGAAGCGATAGTCCGTAAAGAAGCGAACGGAGTAGGGCAAAGCCAAGCCGGTGACGATGCCGACGATCCCGCCGGTCACTGAGATCAGAATGGCTTCGGCGAGGAATTGAAAACGGATCTCACGATTGGTAGCGCCAATGGCCTTGCGAATGCCAATCTCGCGGATGCGCGATGTCACCGTCGCCAGCATGATGTTCATGATGCCGATCCCGCTCACCAGCAAGGTGACGAACGCCACCAGAATCAGGGTGTAGGTCAGCGCGTCCGAGATCTTTCCCGCTACGCTCAGCAACTGGGTCAGGTTCTGCACGCTGTAATTGGATTCAGGACGATGGCGCGACTTCAGGACGTGCTGGATTGCCTCCGTGGCCGGCAGCACGTCTTGCGGAGTAGCCACCGAAAAAAAGATCTCGTTGACTGCCGAGTTCGGAGTAAAAAACCGGCTCACAGTATAGGGAATCAGCATGGTGTCTTGCTGAATCTCGGACTGTCCGAAGGTGTCGACGCTCTCGCGGAAGACGCCCACCACAGTGAAAGGAAGGCCGCCGCTTAACTTGATGACATGGCCGACCGCCGCCTCCGGCGAGCCGAAAAGCTTTACCGCGAGGTCGCGCGTAATCACGCCGACTTTGTTGCGGCCGGCGGAATCCTCCGCATCGAAGAAACGGCCGGCAAGAATCACCAGATTGCGCACCGTCCGGTACTCCGGATCGACGCCGAGCACCAGAATATCGCTCTGCTTGCCGCCTCCGATGCTGATGCGGTCTCCCAGCGCCACGGTCGGCGAAGCCGCCACCACGCTGGGCACTTCCTCGCGCACCGCCTGCACATCGTCGGCGACGATGGGGTCGGGCGTGGACCCAATGCGGTGTGCGCCGCCCTGATAGTCGGCATAGATCATGTTGGTGCCGATCGATTGCAGCAGGCGCAAGGCATATTGCTTGCCGGTCAGGCCGATGGTGGCTACCAGAATCACCGATGCCGTGCCTACAGCCATGGCCAGCGAGGTCAGCGTGAATTGCAGTTTGTTGCTGCAGAAAGCGTCATAGGCGAAATTGAGGATCTCGCTGAGACCAATGGTGAAGCGCTGGGTTGTGGCTGCTGAGGCGGTCGCCGTGGGCATCTGGGTAATTAGATGTTAAACCTCGGCACAAAGAAGCCGCAATGCGCGGAATGGTTACGCCGATGCTGCCTGCGGCCGTTTCCTTGCCGCGACCGTCACCGCCGCCAGCACCACAATCAGAGGATCGACGGGGCGAAAGTAATAGGTCTCGGGATGAGTGAAGTAGTAGGCGAGCGGAAAAAAGAACAGCACGATGGCGAAGCGCATGGCCAATGACGAATTGCGCTGGAAGACGCGCCTCAGACCCAGCAGGGCAAGGATCGACATCGTGGTATCCACGAAGATGTTGGGTGGATCCAGCGGTTCATCTTTCAGATAATTGCGGTTGAAGCTCCAGTAGCCGGTCCACATATAAACGATGCGGCGGAAAGTCATCCACGCGTACCATCCCGGATGAATGCGGATAAACGCCTTGGCCTGCTCGGCCTTATGGTGCATGTAGGCCGCCTCGCCCACGCGCTCGTACTCGTGCAACTCTTCATCGTTATGGTTGGGATGCAGGGCGCTGTTCACCCACCGTGTGGAGTAGCCGTTGTTGCCGATGTAGAGCTCCAGCCCGAAACCGCCGCGGATGGGGATGAACTCATGGAAGACTTTGTAGTTGCGAATGATCCAAGGAGAGATGATGAGGAGCGCACCGAACGCGCCGGCAAACAAGGGAGCCTTCCATGACTGGTGCTGCCGGTAGCGAAGGTAGATCGTCCACAACGCGAGCAGGGGGACTACGGCGAGAATAATAGGTTCGGTGAGCGCGGCAAATCCGCCAAACAGCCCGAACAGGAGCCAGTCGCGGGTGCGCGTGGAATTCTCCAATCGCCACGCCCACAGAAACAACCAGGCCAGTTCGAGCGTGACCAGGCAAGTGGACCAAGCCCAGTCCGCGCCGTAATAGATTCCGTAAGGGTAGAGGGCCCATCCCCAGCATGCCCACTTGGCCACGCGGTCGCCGAAACCTTTGCGAGCCAGCAGAAAAACCGGCACGCAAGTGGCCACGGAGAACAGGCTGTTGACTGCCAGGACCGTGATGACCGACGTCGCAGTGTGGTCGCCGAAGATGCGGAAGATTCCCGCCACCAGGTAGGCGTAGACGGGCGGCAGGACTGCAGTCGGACCGCTATCGGAAAAAACGTTTCCGAATCCGTGACCCGTAATGATCGAGCGCGCTACCCGGCCAAAGGCCCAGTGCTCGACGACGAAGGGGTCCATCCACTCGTGATAGAGAAACGGAATGACCGCGAGCCGGATCGCAAGCCCGAGAGCGGCGGCCGGACCCCACACGGAAGCTGCGCTCTTTTTTGTTTCCGTTTGTTCCAGCGTTGGCATAGTCGGGATGACCGCTGTTCTGCGCGCCTGCGATCCGCCCATCGATGTTGGACTTTTGGGGCCGGATCTGGCCCAAGGCGTAACTAGCGGCCTGGTTTGCCTGTGAAATCGTGAAAGGCTAGCGTATCATAGGAAAATACTTTGACTTCTCACGCTACGACGGAGCCTCCAGGCATGCACATAACCTCGTTCGGGCCCAAACCCGAGATTACGGTCATCGTTCCTTGCTTCAACGAGGAAGTGGTGCTGCCGGAAACATCCCGGCGGTTGACGGCCAGCCTGGAACAGATCGGTCGTTCGTTCGAAATTATTTTCGTGGACGATGGCAGTCGCGACAACACGCCGCGGATGCTGACCGGGCTGCACGCCGGGGATCCGCGGATTCGAATCGTAAGGCTATCCAGAAATTTCGGGCATCAGGTTGCGATCAGCGCGGGGCTGGAGTATGCCCGGGGCGCCGCCGTGGTGCTGATCGATGCCGACCTGCAGGATCCTCCTGAAATTATCGGTGAAATGGTCGAACTCTGGCGGCAGGGCAATGATGTGGTTTATGGAACGCGCAGCCACCGCGAAGGCGAGACCGCCTTCAAAACTCTGACGGCGAAATGGTTTTACCGGTTCATCAACCGGTTATCAGAGATCGAAATTCCGCTGGATTCAGGCGATTTTCGCCTGCTCGATCGCAAAGTCGTGGATGCTCTGATAGCGATGCCGGAGCGCGACCGCTTTGTGCGCGGCATGGTGAGTTGGACAGGATTCAAGCAGGTTTCGCTGCCCTACGAGCGCGCGGCGCGGCACGCGGGCGATTCGAAGTACACGCTGCTACGCATGGCGCGATTCGCGGTGGACGGAATTTTGTCATTCTCGATTGCGCCCTTGCGGCTGGCGACGATACTGGGCGTGATCAGCGGCGCGCTTGCCTTGGTGGGCGGACTAGCCGCAGTCGCCTTCGGGCTGGCGCTGGGGCGATGGGTATCGCCATGGGCGTGGGTATTGCTGGCTGTGCTGCTGCTGGGTGGGGCGCAGTTGTTATGCCTGGGAATTTTTGGGGAGTACCTGGGACGGAGTTACGCTGAGAGTAAGCGCCGTCCGCTTTATTTTGTGCGGGAGACGCTGGGCTTTGACGAGCCGCTCTCGCGAACGGAAGAGTCGTTGCTGGCGCGAGAACGGTCCGCGCGCGCTCCGGTAGAAAGCTGACGCGTCACCCCCAGCGGATCAATCAAGTTCACCGGATTATTGGCGACGTTGGCATGGCGGTTCCATGACGGCGAATCTGTCGGATCCACCGACAGGCGAGCCCCTCTAGGCATTCTTGTGCCAGGCGTTGGAGCCGCGCAGCAAAACCACCAAGCTCATGATTGCGGCAATTGTCCACGTGAAGGCCTCTGCCGTCTTTACAACCAGCATTGCGCGCGAAGTCAGGTGAGCCCCCCTCATCGCCATCAGCAGGAAAGTGAGTGTGATCGCACCAAACGTCAGCCGATCCGCAGAAAACGGAGACCTGTAAGTGATTAATGCGCTACAGAAAACCACGAACGCTAGGCCAAAGATGCTCACCGGGTCGTGTGGAAATCTACCGTATTTCGTAATCGTCAACCATGACGAGCCGCTCTCATATGAGCAGAAGAGCAGAGCTCCAACTGCGAATAGCCGGTTCTCAAGCAGTCCGCGCTTTGGAGCGATTCCCATTTCCTATGTCTCCTCGTTGGAACGCGAAATTACTGCTCCGGCTCCTCCGGGCGGCCACGCTGGCGCTGCGGTTAATCAACTCGACAAACCGCTAGGGTGCCATTATCGTATGGGCATTTCATCCTTGCCACTGCCGGTGCAGATACCAGCACCCAATCCACTCCGAATTGTTCTTTCAGGTGCAGAAAATCTTGCCGTTGAAAGGTTTTCCAGCCTTGTTGCGCATTCATTTCGCGAAGCCAGCGCGGGCCGAGGCTCGGTACGCGCACCACGATGCAGGGATCTTTGATGGCGTCGGCCAAGACGCTCCGCTCGGCGAGGGCGCGAAAGCCATGGGCATCTTCGCCCGGCATTTCCATGTAGTCGGGATCGAGGGCGAAATAGCTGTCAATTGGCGTGTTGTGGCTGATCCAGCGGAAGGCTTCGACCCACGGGTTGTGCGACGGCACGCCGGGCAACTCCAGATGAGCGGTTGCGGGATAGAGCTGCCGCTGGGCATAGAACATTCCCGCGCTTAGAGGAACAAACACAAGCAGCCAACGAATGACGTTGCGTTTGAGAAAGTAGCGCGCCAGCAAGCCTCCCGACAGCAAAACGAAAAGCAGGTACACAAGATGCAGGAAGCGCATGGGCTCGAACGAACGAAGGCGCTCGAGGCGCGGCGGCAGCATCAGGACGAGCGCGACCGCGAACTGGAAGAGACCGAAATAGACGGTGCGCTCGGCAACTTTCGCGAGAACCGTCGAGCCGCGGCCACAAGCGAGGCGGCGATACCACCAAACAATCACCAGCGGGCCGATGATCCCCAGCCACTCGTACCAATGCCAGCGCAGGAGGAAATAAAAATTACGCGTGGCTTCGGCGCGGCGCCAGGTATCGTTGGCAGGTTCGAAGATCCACTGCAAGGGAAAAGCCAGCCCTGCCGCAACAGTGGCGTAACTTGGCTGCGTTTTCTTCTGCGGGCTCCAGGCCAGAAAGACGCAATAAGAGACTCCGAAGGGCGCCATGTTGAGATGCAGGGGAAAGGCGGCCAGCAGCAAGACCGCCGCCAGCCACTTTCGACCGTCGAGCACAGCGACGATAGCGGCCAGGATCAGCGCAGTCGCCAGCGATCTCGGCTGCAGATGCTGGTCTGTCAAAAGCAGGCCGGAACCCGATACGGGTAGCGTCAGCAAGGCCGCGACCATGGTGACTGCTGCCCACTGGGCGTACTCTTCTTCGAAGCAGCGGCGAGCGATGCGGAAGCATCCCCAAAGAATCAGAAAGGTCGCGGCGAATTGCCAAAGGAAAATTCCCCATCCCAGCGGCAGGTGAGTCAAACGCAGTGAGGCCGCAATCATCTTGTCGAACACGGTTGCCTGGAACAGCACTTGAAAGAAGGCGGCGTCGTGCGGGAACAAAGCTGGATTCAGGTCGTGCTTAATGGCAGCCAGGTAGTAGGCGTCATCTTCGAGGCCGGGGTGGTATCCCTGCACCAGGATCGCCCCCACGGTCAACAGCAGCAGCAGGGCCAGGACTTTGGATTGATGGCGCATTCTCAATAGAGTTAAACGGGACGCGCGCTTTCGCCGTGCGAGGCGTAATAAGTTTCACCGGCTGCTGCCAGTTTGCGGCCCTGGTCGCTGAAGCGCGGCACGTGGATGAGGCCGAATTTCTGCAGCGCAAACTGCACGGTCGTGGCCAGCACGCCGAATCCATACTTCACGCTGCGACGGAAGTTGATGGATGAGGCTTCCGCAAAATATTTCGTGGGACAGGAAACCTCTCCGATGCGAAAGCCGAAGTGCACACACTGCGCCAGCATCTGGTTGTCGAAAACGAAATCGTCGGAATTTTCCAGCAGCGGCAGTTCGGTCAGAACCCGGCGGCCGAAGGCGCGGTAGCCGGTGTGATACTCGGAGAGCTTGACGCCAAGGAAAAGGTTCTCGAACGCGGTGAGCAGGCGGTTGGAAACGTATTTGTACAGCGGCATGCCGCCAAGGAGGGCGCGTCCCCCGATAATGCGCGACCCCAGGACCACATCGTAAACATCGTAAGCGACCAGGCTGGCCATGGCCGTGATCAGCAGCGGCGTGTACTGATAGTCGGGGTGAAGCATGATGACGACATCAGCGCCGGCGGCGAGGGCTTCGCGGTAGCAGGTCTGCTGGTTGCGTCCATAGCCGTAATTGCGATCGTGCTGGAAGACGTGCAGGCCGAGGCGGCGGGCCAGAGCGACGGTGGCGTCGTGGCTCTGGTCGTCGACGAGGATGCGGATGTCCACGAGGTCGGGAAGTTCGTTCACCGTCAACTCGAGCGTCTTTTCCGCGTTGTAGGCGGGCATGACGACCGCGATGCGCTTACCGTTGATCATGGGGGATGCTGATTACAGTTTACCTGAGCGGCGGGAGGGTCTTAGGCTTCGTTGCTGACGCACACCCAAAAGCTTGAACCACAGAGGTCACAGGGGAAAGCTCGAGCTCGAGCTAAGACCAACGACCTAACCCCGGAGACGTGCTACCGCATGTTGTCGAGGATGGAGCCGACGATTCCGCCGACTACGCCGCCTTCCACGGTTTGCCGCGTCGCTTCGCGGGGAATGTATTTTTCGATGGCGTGGGCCAGCTTGGCGATGGGCAGAGTCTGGAGCCAGATTCTGCCGGGGCCGGTGAGCGACGCGAGAAAGATTCCGTCGCCGCCGAAGATCATATTTTTGATCCCGGGGACGGTCGTGATCTGAAACGAGACGCTGGCTTGAAATGCGCCGACATGTCCGGGATGCACGCGCAGAGTCTCGCCGGGCTGAAGGTCGCGGACGACCAGCTCGCCCGAGAGTTCCAGCCAGGCCGTACCTTGACCGCTGAGCCGTTGCAGCAGGAAGCCATCGCCGCCAAAGATTCCCGCGCCCAGCGACTGCTGGAAGCCGACGCCGATCTGAATCTGGGTCGTGGCGCAGAGGAAGCCGTGACGATGAATCATGTATTCGTGAGCGGGCGAAACTTCGACCGGCACGATGTGGCCAGGAAGCTTAGTCGCGAAAGCGAGTTCGCCCGCCGCACCGAAGGCGCGATATTCCGTCATGAAGATGGAGCCGCCCCCAGCCACCCGCTTAATAACGCCGAACAGGCCACCGCCGCCGGCAAACTGAGTGTGAGTCGTCATCTGGATGGAGGCGCCCATCCAGGAGAGTTCTCCGGCTTCGGAGATGATGGACTCGTTAGGTTCGAGGGTGAACTCCAGAACGGGCATGGTCGTGCCATTGATGCGGCTCTGCATGAAAAAGCTCCTGATTCAGTTCGGGGTTATTCGCAAACGAGAAAGTATACCTTGGCGGCTGATCGAACTGGGCTCCATGGAGCTATTCCGTTATGATTCATAGTTTGCGACCTATGGCCAAGCTCAACATCCGGTCGAAGGAACGATGTGCGTGGGACCTGGTCAGCCTGGGCGAGGTAATGCTGCGGCTCGATCCCGGCGAAGAGCGAATCTCGACGACGCGCCATTTCCGCGTGTGGGAAGGCGGCGGCGAGTATAACGTAGCACGCGGGTTGCGCCGCTGCTTCGGGATGGATACCGCGATTGTGACCGCTCTCGCCGATAATCCGGTGGGACGGCTGGTCGAGGATTTGATGCTGCAGGGCGGCGTCAGCCAGAGGTATGTACGCTGGGTGCCCTTTGATGGAGTAGGGCGCGCGGTGCGCAACGGCTTGAATTTCACCGAGCGAGGATTCGGTCTTCGCCCCGCGCTCGGCTGCTCGGACCGCGGGCACACCGCGATTTCGCAACTGAAGCCAGGCCAGATTGATTGGGAACAGATTTTTTCCAAGGATGGAGCGCGCTGGTTTCATACGGGAGGAATTTTTTGCGCGCTGTCGGAAACTGCCCCACTCGTCGCAGAGGAGGCCATGCAGGCGGCCAAACGCGCGGGCGTGATCGTTTCTTACGATTTGAACTATCGTGCCTCGCTGTGGAAGGCGATTGGCGGGAAGTCCAAGGCACAGGAAATCAACCGGCGGCTCGCTCCACTGGTGGACGTGATGTTGGGGAATGAAGAGGATTTCACCGCGGCGCTGGGCTTTGCTGTGCCCGGGCTGGATGAGCATCACTCTACGCTGGAAGCGGCGGGATTCAAGCAGATGATTGAGCGAGTCGTGAAAGAGTACCCCGCAATGTCGGTCATTGCGACCACACTACGCCATGCCCGAACCGCGACCGTGAACGATTGGGGAGCCTTGGGTTACTGTGACGGTAGATTTTACGAAGCGCCGGTGCGGGAGAGGCTGGAGATTTACGATCGGGTGGGCGGCGGCGATTCGTTCGCCTCAGGTTTGATTTATGGAATGTTGTCGGGGAAAGATCTGCAATGGTCGGTAGAGTGCGGCGCTGCACACGGCGCGCTGGCCATGACTACGCCGGGCGACACGACCATGGCGACGCTGGGGGAGGTATTGCAGGCGATGACTTCGAAGACGGCACGGATTGAGCGCTGAAGGCGGGTTCACCTGAAGGAAAGACATGAGCATTGACGAGGTAATTCGCAGGATAGCCGAGATCGGCATCGTGCCGGTGGTGCGGGCGAGTTCAGTGAGCGAGGCAACGCGCGCCGTGGAAGCGATTTGCGCGGGCGGCATTCCGGTGGTCGAAATCACGATGACCGTTCCGAACGCGGTGACCGTGATTCGTGAGGTGGCGCAGCAGTACGGCAGCCGCGTGCTGATTGGAGCAGGGACGGTCACATCGGCCGAGCAGGCGGAATCGTGCCTTCGCGCCGGGGCTGAATTTCTGGTGAGTCCGGGGCTGGCATTGTCGGTGCTCACGGTGGCACGAGTTTCGGAGAAGCTGGCCATTCCGGGCGCATTGACGCCCACGGAGTTGATGAACGCGCAGGAGCACGGAGCACGACTGATCAAGATTTTTCCTTGCGGCAATGTGGGCGGGGCAAAATATCTGCGGTCGCTGAAAGCTCCCTTCCCCAATGCCGCGCTGATTCCGACGGGCGGGGTGAACGCGTCCAATGCCGTGGAGTTCATTGCGGCAGGAGCGTTCGCTCTCGGCGTGGGCGCCGATCTGGTGGATGCGGCCGCGTTGCGCGAGGGCAACCTGCAGAAGATCACTGATTCGGCGCGCGAATTGGTGGCGGCAGTGGCCTCCGCGCGCGGTACGATGGCCAGGAGCAAGGCGCAATGACTTTCCCTATAGACTGCGGGTGGATCGCACTCGGAATTCGCCGATTACGCGCCTGAGAGTCTTCTCCGTATAATTCGAGCATCATGCGCTGGTCAGCCGCCTCGGCGATGCGCTGGCTCTTCGATGCGGAGCAGGGAGCGCAAGACCGCCTGGTTCCGCGCTGGCTGTTTTTACGCGCGCTCGGGATCATTTATTTTTCCGCGTTCTACTCGCTGCTGTTTCAGATTCGCGGGCTCATCGGCCCAGATGGAATCCTGCCCGCAGGGCCTTATCTCCAGGCGGTAGCGCACTCGCTGGGACCGTGGCTGCGCATCTGGTACGCGCCGACTCTGCTGTGGTTCTCGAGCGGGAACGGCATGCTCGACGCGCTTTGCTGGGCAGGGTTGGCGGCTTCCGTCCTGTTGATTTTGAACTTCTGGCCGCGCGGCATGCTCGTGATCTGCTTCGTACTTTTTCTCTCGTTTATTGCCGCAGCGCAGGATTTCTCCAGCTATCAGTCCGATGGCATGCTGCTGGAGGCCGGTTTCATTTCGCTTTTTCTGGCGCCGCCGGGATTGCGTCCGCGATTTGCACGCTGGTATCCCGGCCCGCGCGCCAGTTGGTTCCTGCTGCTCTGGGAGTGGTTCCGGATTTACTTCGAATCGGGAGTGGTGAAGCTGACGAGCGGCGATCCGGAATGGCGCCACTTCACCGCTATGGATGAGTATTACCAGAACGGTCCGTTGCCGACCTGGATCGGCTGGTACGTACAGCATTGGCCGCACTGGTTTCATGCGGCGACCGTCGGGGCTACGCTCGCGCTGGAACTCGGCCTCGTCTGGATGCTGTTTTTGCCGCGGCGCTTTCGCATCATCTGCTTCTTCATCGTGACGCCCTGGCAGATCGGCGTAATCCTCACCGCCAACTATACGTTTCTGAACTACCTGGTTCTCGCGCTGGGCGTGTTTCTGCTAGACGATCGCTTCATTCTTGGCATCTTACCGACACGCTGGAGCACGCGGCTGCGCAATCGATTTGCGCTTGCGGATACGACGGTGGATGATTCCGAAGGCTGGTGGCTCAGATTTCGCCGTCCGTGGAAAAGTTTGCGGCTGTCAGTGACGGCGGTGATGTTGTTCTGGATTTTTTACGCGACCACGGCGGAGATGCTGGGAAACGCGCATCTGCCGACTGCCCCGGTGGCCGCGCTGGAGCCGTTTCGCATCGCTAATCAATATGGCTTGTTTGCGGTGATGACGCGCGGGCGCTATGAGATCGAGTTTCAGGGATCGAATGATGGACAGAATTGGGTGCCCTATCCGTTTCGCTACAAGCCGCAGGCATTGAACCAGCCTCCGCGGATTTATGCGCCGTACCAACCGCGCTTTGATTGGAATTTGTGGTTTGCATCGCTGGGATCCTGGCGGGATTATCCGATTGTACCCAATACCGAGGTGAGATTGCTGTCGAACGACAAAAACGTGCTGGAGTTGTTTGCCGGCAATCCGTTCCCGAACCAGCCCCCGCGCGAAATACGAGTTCTGCTGTGGCAATACTGGTTCACGACGATGGAAGAAAAGCAGCGAAGCGGGATGTGGTGGCGCCGGGAACTGCTGGGGCTTTACGCGCCAACGCTGGAGAAGATGCCGGACGGACAGATCAACGTTGTGGAGTGGCCTGACGTGCAGCCGAGAGAGTGAGGGGATTGGGTCATTGGGTCATTTAAAACCCGCTCTAGGCGTGGCAATTCTTAAATTACTCAATTTACTAAATTACCCAATTAGCAAATCCTTATTGATGGCAGCAACTCGCAAAGCTTGCGTGGTGGGTTCCGGGCCGAATGGTTTAGCGGCGGCGATTGTGCTGGCGCAGGCCGGGCTGCACGTGGAGGTGTTCGAGGCGGAGGCGATTCCTGGTGGCGCGGTGCGCACCCTGGAACTGACGGAGCCGGGATTCTGCCATGATTTTGGAGCCGCGGTGCATCCACTGGGTGTGGGTTCGCCTTTTTTTTCTTCTCTCCCCTTGGAAGAGCACGGGCTGGAATGGATTCACTCGCCCGCGGCACTGGCGCATCCGCACGATGACACGACAGCAGTTTTGTTGTCGCGGGACCTGGGCCAGACGGCGGAAGATCTCGGCGAAGATGGGAGGGCGTGGCGCACCCTGATGCGTCCGTTTGTCGAGCATTGGAGCGAGTTTGCGCCCGAGGTTCTGGGGCCGGTTCCGGTCGTTCCCAAGCATCCGTGGCTGATGGGGCGGTTCGGCCTTGACGCCATCTTCACCGCGAAAGGAATTGCTAACCGTTTTCGCAATGCGCGCACGCGGGCGTTATTTGCGGGCCTGGCCGCGCATTCGTTCCTCGCGCTGGATGAACCCCTCAGTGGAGCTTTCGGCATAATGATGGCGATCAGTCTCCATGCCGTCGGATGGCCCATCGCGCGCGGCGGATCGCAATCGCTCACGAATGCACTGTGCAGCTATCTGGCAAGCCTCGGCAGCTGTGTACGTACATCGATGCGGGTGGAGTCATTGGACGATTTGTCGGATTATCCTGTCATCTTGTGCGATGTAACCCCGCGGCAGCTACTGAAAATTGGCGGGAATCTGTTCAGCGAAAGCTATAAACACAGTTTGAAAAAGTTTCGTTATGGCCCGGGAGTTTTCAAAGTGGATTATGCGGTGAACCGTCCGATTCCGTGGACCGCGCCGGAATGCTCGCGGGCAGCAACTGTCCATCTGGGCGGCAGCTTTGAGGAAATAGCGGCTTCCGAACAAGCAGCGCGCAAGGGTCAACCTTCGGAGCGCCCGTTCATTCTGCTGGTGCAGCCTACGTTGTTTGATCCTTCGCGTGCGCCAGCGGGCAAGCACATCGTCTGGGCATACTGCCACGTGCCACACGGATCTAGCGTCGATATGCTGGACAAGGTCGAGCGGCAGCTGGAGCGTTTCGCCCCGGGATTCCGCGATACGATTTTGGCGCGAAGGGTCTTGAAGCCGCCGGATCTGGAAAGCATGGACGCGAATCTTGTGGGAGGGGACATCGGGGGCGGCGCAATGGACATTCGCCAGTTTTTGTTTCGGCCCACCTGGCGTCACTACGGGACATCGGCGGAGAATGTCTACCTCTGTTCTTCGTCAACGCCGCCGGGCGGGGGCGTCCATGGCATGTGCGGCTACCATGGGGCGAAGGCCGCGCTCAAAAGATTGTCGCTGAGGCAAGGGTGACAACAACAGCACCCGGCATCAAGCCAAGGTGCGGTTGCCATTCCTTAGATCAGTTCGCGAACTCGATCAACCTCCACGCCCCAATCGATCAGACTTTCGACAAGTACATCCGATGCGGTCATAGCAAAGCACCTTTCAATGATTTCGAGTTCCTATTAGAGATGCGGATAGAGGGAGCGATGTTCACCGGAAAAACGGAGATCGCCAAAGAAAATTGCAGGAACGCCAGAAGGCGGGACTTGACCTCTCTTGTACCGGAGAGGAAGGCGAACAGGCTCCCTCTGTGACGGCGAGTCCGAGTGCGCACGGATCGGCGCCTTCGGCATAACTTAGGTTCAGAGGTTTGGGTGATCCAGCTCGTTGCGCAGATGCTTCGAGAGTTTCTCGATCTGCTTCAGTTTGTGAATGAGATCTTTTGAGAGCAGCCCCTTGTTCACGTTTTGAACATCGGGCGGTACTGACGCCGCCAGCCTGGCCAGCTGATCGGCTTCCCGCCACAGCGATGCGGGGTCCAATCGCGGGGCCGAATTGGTGGTTTCGTTCTGAGCCTCCAATTCCTGTGCGTGACGGGTTCCGGAAGGAATGTTGCGAGACCCCTGGCCTAGACCGAGAAGCCCCAAGAGGAGCACGACAGACAGAGTGGTAGACAAAGTGAACTTCACGCCGCCTCCCGAGCGAACATGTGCGCAGGATTTTACTATGGCGTGTCAACTTCACCCAGCAGACTGCGAGATTGATTGAGAAGGTGATCGAGGACGGCGCAAGGTTTTAAAACCGGCGGCAAACTCCGACGAATGCAGGTCCTTGAAGAGCAGGTTCGCTTGCCTAATGGACGCGTAACAGCATCCCGCTGCCGGCCCGCAGGTCGAAATTACCTTTGGTAGAGCTCAATATGATTTCACCCAGTGGATCAGTTCTTCCCTCGTGGGTCAGAATCAGGTTGGGGAAGTCGTAAACTCCGCAGGCATCAGAAGAGAAAACCCACATAGCCTGGGGACGATCATTGTCGGGGAATTCGCCCCGGCATTTCGTTCCGGGCGCAGAAGAAACGCGGAGCAGCACGCCGCCACTCAGAAGAGAATGGCCGACGACGTCTGAACCGTGCGCGACCGCCGATGCCCCGTAGGCAACTTCGCCTCCAATCAGGTCCGTGGTCCAATACACCTCGGGGGTACCCCGGTCGGGCCCGCTGTCGGGGGTCTGAGCCTCTGCTACATCCATCATGGTGGCGATCGCTCTCAGGTTGGTAACGATCGAAATGCGCCGCTTGTGATCGACCACAGTGTCGAACCGTAGAGAGAGTTCGGCTGCCTGGGACGCTGTTGCCGGTTTCACCGCGAGCACTCGCCCAAGCACTCGAGCGCCAACATGAATCTTCTGGTGGCCACCCAAAGGCACGTCCTGCATGATGCGCGCAGTGATGGTTTGCCCGGGGCGGGCCTTGGCGGAGCGAAGGGAGGAATTCAGCTGAACTGGCAGGATCGTTCCCGGGGGAATCGCAGTTTCTGCGAACGATCCTGCCACCAACATGAGCATGAGGAGCGCGAGACTCTTCATGTCATCACCTCCGATATCTATCTCGCGATCAGCGCTCGCCGCCGATCGGACTTATTGGTTTCCACCCCCGAAGGTGTACCCAATCGAGGCGCCCACCCGCACCGGAAATCCGGAACTGAACTCCACATTATTGTGGATCATGTAAAGGCGGGCCTCGGGGCGAACGAAGAAATTGTGAAATACATAAAGACGAAGTCCTCCGCCCACATCGGCCATGAAGTGATTGCTACTCACGTAATTGGTGCAATTTCCGTAGTAGTCACAGTTGTAGCTGCCCTGGTAGAACCGGATGCTTGTGCCTCCAATCCCCGCGAGGACTTCAGCTCCGATGCGTGGAGAAAAACGGCGCGCGTAAATGCCGTTAAAGTCCCAGAACAGGGGACGAAAGGGGAATTCGCCGCCATAAATGCCCTGGCTGGCCCGCCAGTTCACTTCCCCTTGCACTCCGAGATGTCCCTTGATGAGCACGTCTCCATTGAATCCGACATAAGTGCCACCACGCTCGCTCGGGACAATGCCCAAAGAGTTGAATGAAACTGCTGGCGACACGATCGTACCGCCCGCAAATGCGGCATCGACTTGTTGCGCATAAACGGGCGCCGCCATCAGGAACAACAAGACCATCGTTACGACCCCTAGCTGCTTCTTCATGCTAGCCTCCGACAAATGTGATTTGATTCCGTAACCAGTGGCTCTACGTAGTTCACTTCGAATGCAGCTGTGCTGTCAAGGTGAGCGGGTTAGAAAGGATCGGCATTTCCGCCAGAGCGGGCCTCCAATCAGGACATCGCCGGGATTGGAATCTCTACGAGGTGTCATGCAGACAGGTACGCCCCTGGATCGTTGAACTGATCGCGCTGGCCCTTTGGCCAGGAATATAAGCGGCCTACGTCGACGACGATTTGACCGTCGGGCGCCAGATCGAGGCGCGCACGGTCCATGGGCCGCGGAGCTGGACCTTCGAAATTGATCCCTTCGCTGTCGTAACCACTCCCGTGACAAGGACATTTGAATTTGTTTTCCGCCGGCTTCCAATCCGGTGTGCACCCGAGATGGGTGCAGCGGGCAAAGATCACGAACAATCGGTCGGGAGTGCGGTCTACCCAAATGCGGTGCTTCTGCAGCCATTTCTCGTCGATACCCAGCGAGTAATCTGACGGATAACCGATTTTGAAGACGGTAGCCGGCTCGAAGAGCACGCGAGGCAGGAAGAAACGGAAAAAGGCGATGAGCCACGCGCCAAGAAACGCCAACACCCCGCTCCACACCAGGCGGCGGCGGCTGCGGTCAATCGCGGTATTGGCCGGGCCTGTCGAAGCAATTCCTCCCGCCGCTGCCGCTCTTGAAGTACCGAGGGCTGGAGTGCCGACGTAGCGGGCGGCATCGGGGCGGCGTGCCGGGTTCTCTCTTCCTGCCGGCCGCGCGGCAGGCGCTGTTTGTGGCGCCTCCAGCGGTGGCAGGCTTTCGACCGAACTGGATTTGGCGGATTCCCTGTCAGACACGATCTACGACCTCCTTTCTCGGCTAGCTACTGAGTCGGCCGAAGCAGTGCGACGACTTATCCGGCCCTCCTCGAAGACTCGGCGGGGGGGACGAGAGCACGGCCGGATAAACTCGCATTCACCTGTTGTTCGAGTTGCTCCTGGCAAGCGAGACAAAATTGCGTCCACGGGATTGCTTCCAACCGCCGCGGCTGAATCTCCTCAGCGCAACCCACGCACACTCCAAAGGAGCCGTTTTCGATGCGAGAGAGGGCAGCCTCAACCAGGCGCAGATGAGTCCCGAGTTGGCTGCTGCGCTCGAACAGAGACTCCTTTTCCAGATCGGCCGTGCAGCGGTCTGCATCATCGAGGCTGGACTCGATTTCAACGGAGCGGGTTTCCTGGGAAAGACGCCTCAGAAACTGAAGTGATTCCCCCTTCTGAAGCTCCAGCTTTCGTTTGATTTGTTCAATGTTGATCTGTGGCATCTCTGAATCCTCAATAGTCGTATTCCTGAACGCACCAGGCGGATGCTTTCCCGTCCCGAATGTAGGAATCGAAAAAGCGCAGCAGAAACGGAGTCTGGCTTCCCACCCCGGCAAAGAGAAGAATGGGCACGTCAGGCTTGATCGCTTTCATCTCCGCTCGAATGGCGGCGCCAGTGGCGTCGGGCAAGTCGTATTCCAACAGGACTGCCTGGACGGGTTCGGTCATCAGCATCGAAAGGCCTTGGCTTCCGGTAGTGGCCGATAAAACTTCATAGCCAGCCTCTTCCAGCATGTGCTTCAGCGCGTACAGATAATCGGGCTGGTTCTCGACGCACAGCACTGTAATGTTGTTCATCTCGTTTTCTCCTGGCGCGCATGGGAGGCGTTCCAACGACGGGCAACGACGCGATCCGCGCCCTGAGTCTTGCCTGAGAATTTTCGTTATGGATTGCCTCCGCTCGGTGGCCATAGCGACCGCGGCTTTCGCGTCGCAGCCCGCGGCGAAATGTCAAACCTCGATCCGCTCGGTTCCGCTGGATGCAACCTGATGGGGGAGACTCTGTTCCCTCACCGAGAGAACGCAGTGCTCACCTGGAATGCTTCGCCCGGCAGAGTGCGATCAGCCGAATGGATTTATGCGGCGGGTGGGGGGCGGTCGTAGTGGAAGCCCTTGGTCTCCAAGGTGGAAAACAGCTGAGAAGCAGAGGGCAGGGATGTGGCTATGGCAGTGGGTGGGAACGGCTGAAAACTACGAACCGGGGCGATCCACTGTGATCCGTCGGAATCGAAATGCGGCCTCTGATGATGCCCGGAAACTGCACTGATCGACGAATAATGGGCTGGTGCTTTTGGAAATCTGGGTGGGACATTTCGGGCGATCAAAAACGCGGAGAGAACTGCAAATGCGGCTAGTGCATGAATGGCTGCACGCCGGTTAGACCGCGAATGTCCTTTCAGGAGCAAGGTCCTCACCTTGACCAACGTCCCCACCTTCACAAGGATGAGCATACCACGACATTGGTTGGCCGGGTCAGGGGCTTGAGCCGGGAAAGAGCGGAGTAGTTTTTCATTAGAGTTGAGGAGATTTTCAGGATCAGCCGTTATCTCCGGTTGGATTTAGACTATTTCGTTACCCGACAGGGGGTTGTAATCAAGTCGTCTGCCGGAATCAAGCTAGTTCATGACTATTCTCGAATTCACTTTGCTGCTGTGGGCGAGCTCCCTGCTGGCCGGAATGGTAGGGGCGTTGACCGGATTAGGTGGCGGCGTGGTGCTGGTCCCGCTGTTGACTCTCTTCTTCGGAGTCGACATCCGCTATGCGATCGGAGCGTCATTGGTGTCGGTGATTGCAACTTCTTCGGGCGCGGCTGCGGCATATGTCAAGGAAGGCTTTTCGAACATCCGGATCGGAATGTTTCTGGAGATTGCGACCACCTTGGGAGCACTGTTCGGGGCCCATCTGGCGACGCACGTATCGACCCATGCCATTGCCATTGTGTTTGGAGTCGTGCTGCTGTTTTCGGCGTATTTTTCGCGTAAGCCTCGGCCCATTTCCGAACGCGCCGTTCCGGCGGACGCGCTTGCAACCCGGCTCAAGTTAAACGGAAGCTTTCCCGACGTGGAGGGAGTTCGTCACTACAACGTGCAGCACGTGCCTGCGGGCTGGGGACTGATGTTTGTGGCCGGCGCCCTGTCCGGCTTGCTGGGAATCGGCTCTGGCGCGATGAAAGTGCTGGCCATGGATCAAGCCATGAGAATTCCCTTTAAAGTGTCGACTACCACCAGCAATTTCATGATCGGGGTGACGGCGGCCGCAAGCGCAGGGGTATACCTGAGCCGCGGCTACATCGATCCTGGGCTGGTGATGCCGGTGATGCTTGGAGTCTTAGGCGGATCGCTGCTGGGTGCAAAGCTTCTGGTGAGGGCGCACACCAAGTATTTGCGCCTCGGCTTCAGCCTGGTAATTGTCTTCATGGCCATCGAGATGCTCTATAACGGCCTTAAAGGAAAGATCTAAATGACTGCAGAACGGGGCTGGACCGATCAACGAATTGAAGTTAAGGTGAGCGTGTTGTTGAGAAGCGGAGTGCTGCTGTCTGCCCTCGTGGTGTTCATCGGGGCCTGCATTTATCTGGTGCGGCATAGCGGGGCTCCGGTCGAATATCATGTTTTTCGCGGCGAACCCGCGGACCTGCGGTCGGTTGGGGGAATCCTGCGAAGCGCGCTGGCATGGCGTGGCCGCGGCATCATCCAACTGGGGGCGTTGCTGCTGATCGCTACTCCCGTAGCCCGGGTGGCGTTCTCGATTTTTGGGTTCGTGGAAGAACGAGACCGCATGTATGTGACATTCACAGCGATCGTGTTCGTGATCCTGCTGTATAGCCTTGTAGGCTCTGCCTAGATCTCATGCGGCGCAGTACGCAATCGTGCTCAGCAACGCGTTCGCCGGTTGCTGCAAATCCAGCCGAGTGTGCTGCACGACGATAGGAGGTCGGCTTCGATGACGCTGGCATAGTCGGTTCCACGCGGAATCGGCTCAGGATCTTTCAGATCGTTAAAGCGAAGATGCTTTGTGCGCTTCGCTGACACGGTAAGGCGATAAGGTCCGGCCGGATCGCGATCGGAAAAATAGATCGTGATTTGCACGTGGGCATCCTGTTCGCTCGTGTTGAGGATACAGGCCGTCTCGTGACTCAGCATTTCCGGTTCGGGGCCGTGGCTCGATTTCGGAATGTAGCCTTCCACAATGGCCCAGCATGTTTTACCAATCGGATTCTTCATTCTCAGCGATGCAGTGAAGACCTGATTGATTCACCGCGCGCGGCATTTGAAGCTTAATGAGCGGGCAGAAATAGAGATGACGTTTTTCTGATAAGAGGTAGCTTCCAAATTGAGTGATGGCAGGGTGGAGAGACGATGTTTTAGAGGTATCTCTTGCGATGCTTTTCTGGGCGATCACGGCGCGCACGGCAGCTTTGATCGCCGCGCTCACAAAATGAGTTGGGAACTACGCACCAGTCTGGACCGCTTCTGGATCAGCGCAGCTTTGGCAGCCGCCGCGGCCGCGGGATACTTGGTAGCGTCCTGGCGAGATCAACGAAAACCGTCGGCGGGCCTGCGGCGAGCCTTGCGAACCGTGGCATAAACGGCCGCACTCTGGGAGGTTTTCCTTATTCCGAGCAGGTTGCTGAGAAATATAGGCTGGCTGCTTGCACTCACCTTTTCATGGTCGATTTGCACTTGCGCGCAGGACGTGTCGACCATCATCCAGCGTTCCACGGAAGCCAATAAGCGCGATTGGGAAGCGGCTCCCCAGTTTGATGACTACGAACGCGATCGCGCCAAAGACAGCGACAAAACCTATGCGGTCACCATGCTTTACGGATCACCCTACGAGCGTTTGATCGCTATCAATGGCCATCCGTTAAGTGCTGCCCAGCAAGAACAAGAGCAGAAGAAATACGAGGACGAGGTAGCCAAACGGGAACATGAAACGCCGGAGGAGAGAGCGAACCGGATTGCGAAGTACAATGCCGACCGCAAACGCGATGAGACCATGCTGGATCAGATGACCAAGGGGTTCGACTTCAACCTGATGGGTAATCAAACTCTCGACGGCCATAACGTCTATGTGTTAAAAGCCACGCCGCGCAAGGGCTACCGGCCTCCCAATCGTGATAGCGAGGTGCTCCCCGGAATGGATGGGATGCTTTGGATTGATCGCGATACTTACCAGTGGGTCAAGGTGGAGGCCCACGTCATTCATCCGGTGATGATTGAGGGATTTCTCGCCGAGGTGGAACCGGGCACGCGCTTCGAATTAGAGAAGAAGCCTGTGGCTGATGGTATCTGGCTGGCTGCGCATTATTCGATGAAGGCAAATGCCAAGATCTTGTTTCTATTCCCACACCACGACCAGGAAAACGACACGTTCTTCAACTATCACCGCGCGCCTAACAATTAGCTTAGCGGGCGCGTGCCGTCTACCCTTCGCACCGAACGCGAAGGTTGGGCGCACGCTCAGGAGGAAGGGGCTCGAGCAGAATTGATCACAAAAAATGTTAGCCAACCGCCAGAATCTGCGCGGAAGGCCACCTTGCTTCAGAAATCGATGCGCAAGCTGAACTCGCTTTCGCGTGGCGCGCCAACCGCGAACACGCCGGCTCCGCGTCCGATCCGGATTGTGTTTGTCCCGGTGTTGACGCCGGATACCGTTCCGTTGATGGATCCGTCGCCTCCAGCCAGGCCATTGAGCTGCCCGAAATTCTTGAAGTTGAAGGCGTTGAAAAATGAAACGCCAGGAAGAATGGTCAGATGTTCCTTCCACTTCAGCGGCCAATCCATGCGCAGATCGACGTCTTTGTAATAGCCGTTGCCGGCGTTATCCCCGGGTGGAAGTTGAATCGTAGGAATCACGGCCCCGAGGGTCACCAACTGCGAGTGCGTGAACAGTCCCGCGTTGACCAGGGTCTGGCCCGCGGGCGTGAGCGTGTTTCCATTCCCGTAAGTGCTGTTGAACTTTTGAATATAGGCACTGAGGTTCCTGGGCGAGACGGACCGCATGAATGATCCAGGATGGCCGATGCCCGTCCCCGCAGCGTCAACATAATCGCCCCACGTGCCGTCGCCGGTCACATCGGAGCGGAAAATTTCTCCCACGCTGCCCTGGGTCGGAATCGTCAGATTCGAGGGCTGCGGGGAGTAGACGCCGCCGATCAAGCTGAGGCGCGGTCCGTGGTGAGCGATGTCGAATGTGCCTCCGAACTTGAACTGGTGGGTGCGATCCTCCGACGTCGGCCCCATAGAAGCAACTGGGTTGCGGAAGTCCGCGGCATTGATGGTGAAGTGCTGGTCGCTGCCCTCGTCGCTGACGAAACGAGACAGCGTGTAATTCACCTGCAGATCAAGGTTGCTCACCCCACGGAACGGGTTCGCTACTCGGGTGTGGTATTCGCTTTGCAGCCCCCCGTAAACGGACCGGCCCATGGGGTAGTTCATAAACAAACTGCCCATATTCGGATTGACCCCGCTAAAGGCCGCGCCGGTGTCGGGAGTCAGGTCATAATAGGCAGCCGAATAGCCTCCGTAATAAACGTAGCCGGAGTCGAGGCCATTGTTGGCGAAATCGTTGATGCTGGCGCCCGGCACCTGGCTGATGTAGCACCGCACTACGCTGGAGGCATTCGCCTGGGTGACGCCATAGTTCGCCGCGGTGGCAGAGGGCGCGCAGGAATTGGAGTTGTAATACGCGGTCGCACCAATGGCATTGAGCGCGGCATTGGTCTCGAGGTAGCGCGAATCGCCAGCGTGATTAACGTCAATGCCCAGCTGAAAGTGGACGCTGACGTTGCGCAGATAATCCACGGTCAGCACGCCTTTGCCAATCTGGCGCTGAACACCGATGTTCATCTGGTAAGAACGAGCGGTGCGGAAATTGGGATAGTAGGGATAGCCGAGTTCGAGCGTGTTGCCAACAAAGTTTGGATTCTGTGCGGCGGAGCCGACCGCAGCGGTGGCGGCAATGTACTGGTTCTGCAAATCGGCCATGGCTTTGGCTGCGCCTTCGGCATTGATCGTGCTTGGTCCGAGCGGGGCAAAGCAGACCTGCGTGGCCAGATCGTAGCCGTCAACGGAAGTTACTATGTTCGACGCGCCTCCGGCGCCGGGCAGCGCAAACCCGAGCGAGCCTGTCGAGGCTCCAGGCTGGCAGTTAAGATAGGGCGTTTGGTTAAACAGGCCCGTGGCCAATTTGTCGCTGCGATCGTAGGAAACATTGTTGAAGATGTTGTTTTCGTAATAGAGACCGCCTCCGCCGCGAATCGAGGTCTTGCCATCGTGCCACGGATCCCAGGCAAACCCCACTTGCGGAGCGAAATTCAGATTGGGCTGTCGAACCCGATTGCCGAGGCCGGGCCCCCATTGATCGAGAAGGTTTCCCGTACAGCCCGGAAAGCCAGCGGCCAGGATCGAGGGGTTCACGGACGAGCATGGAATGGGAGCGAGGTCGCTGTCGGTACGTCCGGTATCGCGGATGTAGCGCAGTCCGTAGTTCAGAGTTAAGTTCGGCCTGATTTTCCAGGAATCGCCGGCATAGGCCTCGAAGCGCGTGTCGAAAAGTCCACCGGCGGGATAACCGAAGGCGGGCAGTTCCGTGCTGAAACCTTGGCCATTGCCGAGGTATCCGCCGGTGAATGGGTAATCGCCAATATTGGGATCGCAACCACTGAATGGCACGCTCGGATCGGTATCGAGATTACATGAATAAAATGGGGTAGTCTGCACTTGCCCGGGATTCAATAGCGCGAAATTGACATAACTATTCAGTTGAGGAGCGAGTTGGTTGAACGAGGCAAAGCCGCCGGTGGCTATGCCGTTCACCGTCGCTCCGAAGCGGATAATGTGCGAGCCCCAAACCCGGCTGGCATCATATTTGATCTGCTTGTTGCTTTGGAAGGTTTGCTGCGGCGCCAGATAATTTGGCCCGGTACCCAGGCTGGTGTCTTGGAAGTAAAGTTCGGCGAAGGGAAAGGGATTGATCGAAGCCGGTTGCGAATTGGTGTCGCCAATGATCTCGTTATGGAACTTCAGGTATCCCAGGCGGATGCTGTGCGACCAGTTGCCCTGGTTGATGTCAATGCCGATCGCGTGGGTGGGAGTGTAGTCGCGATTCGCGTAGTAAGAAAAACTGGTTTGGTCTGACGACGTAGAGCTATTCCAGTCGTAGGCGAATTTGTAGAACACTCGAATGTTCTTCGCGGCCTGCCAGTCCATCCTGCCGCTGGCCTGCGAACTCTTGAACGGAGAATCAATGCCTCGGGTTAAGGCCTGAAACGGAGCTCCGGCGACCACGGCATCGGCGCTGTCCTGCTTAAGGCGCTCTCCATCAATAAAGAAGAAGAGCTTGTTCTGGATGATGGCTCCGCCGAAACGTCCGCCAAACTGGTTGCGTTGAAACTGCGAAGAGACCGCACCGGGCAAGTCGGCGAATCCGGCGCGGTAGTCGCGAAACTGGTAGAAGGCCTGCCCGTGGTAGGCGTTCGTACCGGAGCGCGTCGCCACGTTGACGGTCCCGGAACTGGTGATTTCCGAAGAGATGTCAAAAGAAGAGCGGCCGATGTTGAACTCCTGGATCGAGCTCATGGCGATGTTTTGGGTGGTGGTTCCGACCGTTTCATCGCTGACATCCAGACCATCGACTTCGATGCGCGGGGTGCGGCCGAAATCGCCGTTGACCGAGAGAGCGTTGTAACCGACCTTCGTGGGATCGAATGCCGCTCCATCCTGCATCTGGACGCCGGGTTCAAGTTGCGCGAGGTCGAGGAAGCTGCGCCCGTTCACCGGCATGTTGTCAATCTGCTCGCCGCTGAGCACGCCTTGAACCGTGGATTGTTCGGTATTCACGGCGATGGCCGTGGTTTGTACTTCGACCGTCTGGGTCTCCTGTCCCAACTCCAATTTCACGTTACCAGAGGAGGTCACCGAGATCTGAACGGGAATCGTCAACTCAGCGGCCTTGAATCCCTTGGCTTGCACGCGGACGACATAGTCGCCCACCGGTAAGCCGCCCGAGTTGTACGTACCCGTAGATGACGTTTTTACATTGACGACCTGCCCGGTGGTGCGAGACGTGATCGTAATGGCCGCATCCGGGACCACCGCGTTCGTCTGATCCGTCACCGTGCCCTGAATGCTGCCCTGACTGACCGTGGTTTGCGCCGGCACGAAGCCGGAGAGCCCCGCCAGCAGCAGTGTACCGAGCAAGAAATTGGAAAACATGGGGAAGATTCCGCGCACGATCGGAGAATTCGGATGAGACATTTGAAAACATCCTTTCCCAAGCAGGGCTCGTACCGGAAGCCCGTCATTCTATGGCCTATGGGCGACCACCCTCAAGTTGATTTCTGCGGACCCAATCGAGACCGCAGATCGCTGTGACGGTGCTCACTCAAGCCCGATTTTGACTGGTGGGCCAGGGGATCGGAGCGGGTTATTTCCTTACCTGACGTTCTACCTTTCGAACAATTCACACCACCAGCGAAGCCGGTTTTTGCATCCAATCCATTTTTGTTGTGGCGGGCAAGTGTAACGTTTTGTATAAATTGAACGCTCTGTGGCATGGAACCAAACGCTCATGGATGACAAGAACGATCAGCCAAACCAGACCGAACATGTTCCACCAGATCGTCAACTGCCGGAGTCGGAAGAAGCGCGGCCGGCCAGCAGAAAACGAAGATATTGGCCTTGGATTTTGCTCGTGCTTTTGGTGGGCCTGATCGCATACTGGGCATTTTTCCGTCATGGATCGGCGAACGCGCAGCCAGCCGCAGGCGGACGCCGCCTGCTCACTGGCCCCGTCACGATTACTACAGCCACCGCGACCAAAGGAGATATTGGGGTCTATCTCGAAGCCATAGGAACGGTCACGGCACTCTACACCGATTCGATGACGGCACAAGTCACGGGCGTGATCACGGCCGTGCACTACAAAGAAGGCCAACTCGTGCGCAAGGGCGATCCTTTGATCGACATCGATCCGCGGCTGTACGAAGCACAGGTCACGCAGGCTCAGGGCATTTTAGACCGTGACCGCAACCTGCTGGCCCAGGCGCAAATGGATTTGCAGCGCTATCAAAAGGCATGGGCCCAGAATGCAATCCAGCGGCAGACGCTTGAGGATCAGGAAAAAATTGTCCTCCAGGACGAAGGGACGGTAAAGAACGACGAGGGCACGCTGCGCTACGATCAAGTGCAACTCGAGTATTGCCACATCACGGCGCCGATCAGCGGGCGCGTCGGGCTGCGTCTGGTCGATCCCGGCAACCTGGTCACTGCCAATTCCACCACTTCGCTGGTTGTGATCACACAAACCCAGCCAATCACCGTGGTTGCCACCATTTCGGAAGACAACTTGAGCGAAGTCCTGCAGCAACCGCAGCACGGGGTGAATCTTCCGCTGGAAGCCTGGAACCGCACCGATACCAAGAAAATTGCAGTCGGAAAAGTGACGTCGTTCGACAACCAGATCGACACCACGACCGGCACCGTGAAGCTGCGCGCGACTTTCGATAACAAGAAAGGAGAACTCTATGCCAACGAGTTCGTGAATACCCGGTTGCTGGTGAAAACGCTCCACGACCAGATATTGCTGCCGAGCTCTGCGATTCAGCACAACGGTACAACGGCGTTCGTTTATGTGATTCAGAATTCGCAAGCCAGTTTGCGCAAAGTGAAGACCGGGGTGAGCAATGAAGGTCAAACGGCGGTAGAGGGCGTGAACGCGAATGAAGTAGTCGCTGATAGCAGCTTCGAGAAATTGCAGAATGGCGCCAAGGTCGTGATCTCGCAGCAACCGCTGCCCGGCAGTTCCAGCACTACGAGCGGAGGAGATGAACCGTGAGTCCGTCTCGTCCATTCATCCTGCGGCCGGTTGCCACCATTCTTCTCATGACGGCAATCCTGCTCGCCGGTATCGTGGCCTACACGCAATTGCCTATCTCGGCGCTGCCTGAGGTCGACTATCCGACGATTCAGGTGCTCACGTTCTATCCGGGAGCCAGCCCCGACGTGGTGGCAACCACCGTCACCGCACCACTGGAGCGGCAGTTTGGCGAAATGCAGGGCCTGAGCCAGATGACCTCGACCAGCGCAGGAAACGTTTCCGTGATCGTGCTGCAGTTCAATCTCGCGCTGAACATCGACGTCGCGGAAGAAGAAGTGCAGTCTGCGATCAATGCATCGCAGAGCTATCTCCCCGCGAATCTGCCTTCACCCCCGGTGTACAACAAAACCAATCCCGCGGACGCGCCCATTTTGACGCTGGGAATTACGTCGGACAGCATGCCCTTGTCGCAGGTTGAAGACCTAATCGATACGCGACTGGCGCCCAAGCTCTCCCAGTTGAATGGCGTTGGCCTGGTCACTATCAGCGGTGGACAGAAACCGGCGGTGCGTATCCAGGTGAATCCTACAAAATTATCGTCTTACGGCATCAACCTCGAGGATGTGCGCACGGCTCTTACCCAAACCAGCGTGAATCAGGCGAAAGGCAATTTCGACGGCCCGCGACAGGATTATCAGATTGACGCCAACGATCAACTCACCGATGCGAGCGGCTACCCGAACGTCGTGGTCGCGTACCGGAATGGGGCGCCCGTTCTGTTGAAAGACGTCGCGAACGTGGTCAACGGCGTGGAAAATGTGCAGCTGGCCGCCTGGATGAATACAACACCGGCGGTCATCCTGAACATTCAACGCCAGCCCGGGGCAAACACGATCAGTGTGGTGAAAAGCATTAAGACGTTGCTGCCGGAGCTGGAAGCGAACTTGCCGGCGGCGGTGCAGATTACAGAACTCACCGATCTCACCACCAGCATTCAGGCCTCGGTGGACGATGTCGAATTCGAACTGATGCTGACCATCGGCCTGGTCGTGCTGGTCATATTTCTTTTTCTTCGCAGCGTCCGCGCCACGATCATTCCCAGTGTTGCAGTGCCGCTCTCCCTGGTGGGGACCTTCGGCGCGATGTACGTGCTCGGCTACAGCCTCGACAATCTCTCGTTGATGGCGCTCACCATCTCCACCGGGTTCGTGGTGGACGACGCCATCGTCATGATTGAAAACATTTCCCGCTATCTCGAAGAGGGGGAAACGCCGCTCCAGGCGGCCCTCAAAGGTGCGGAGCAGATCGGCTTCACCATCCTCTCTCTAACCGTTTCATTGATCGCGGTGCTGATTCCGCTGCTCTTCATGCAGGATGTGGTGGGGCGTCTTTTCCGGGAATTCGCGGTCACGCTGGCAGTGACGATCATCATTTCGGCCGTCGTGTCTTTGACCCTGACGCCGATGATGTGCTCGCGCATTCTGCGCCACAACCCAGAGTCCCGGCAGAGTCGCTGGTATCAGTTCTCCGAGCGCGCATTCGACCGCATGATCGCCTTTTACGGGCGCACCCTGAAAGTCGTCCTGCGCTATCAGACCATCACCCTTTTGGTCGCGGCGGGCACACTGGTATTGACCGTCATTCTGTACATCCTGATTCCCAAGGGATTTTTTCCGGTGCAGGATACCGGCGTCATTCAAGGCATCTCGCAGGCGCCGCAGTCCATTTCGTTTGCCGCGATGTCAGAGAAGCAGCAGCAGCTTGCTTCGATCATCCTGCAAGATCCCGCCGTACAGAGCCTTTCCTCATTCATTGGCGCCGATGGAACCAACACCACCCTGAATAGCGGGCGGATGGCGATCAATTTGAAGCCGCTCAGTGAGCGCAATCTGAATGCCTCGAATGTCATTCGGCGATTGCAGCAGAAACTTGCCGATGTGCATGGCATTCACCTCTACATGCAGCCCGTGCAGGATATCACCGTCGATGACCGCGTCACGCGCACGCAATATCAATACTCGCTCGAAGATCCCGATATCAACGAACTGAATGAGTGGACGGGCAAATTCGTGGCTGAACTGAACAAGCTGCACGATCTGGAAGACGTTGCCACCGATCAGCAGACCGGCGCGCAAGCCATTGCTGTGAGCATCGATCGCGTGACTGCATCGCGACTGGGGATCGCTCCCGCTACCGTCGATAACACGCTCTACGACGCCTATGGCCAGCGGCAGGTGAATACGTTGTACACGCAGCTGAACCAATATCACGTGATCATGGAATCGCAACCCGAGTGGCAGCAGGATCCCGGCAAGTTGAGCGCCCTTTACTTACAGGCGAATGCGTCGTCCGGAGCCACCGGCGCAGCGGCCTCCACTTCGTTCTCCGCCTCAGGATCTTCCTCAGCGGGCTCGAACGCCGTCACTACGGCCGTGCCTTACACGCCCTCAGCCCTGACTTTGCAGCCTCCGGGAACGGTGATTTCTTCTTCGAACGTGCCGGTTACCGGCGGTTCGCTCAACGCCGGCACCTTCGCCGGCAGTGCGCCCAATACGACGACCTCCGCTACCTCTGCCAACGCCATTCCGCTCAGCGCATTCGTTCACGTATCGAATACGACCGAGGCTCTGTCCATCAATCATCAAGGCCAGTTTCCGTCGGTGACCGTTTCCTTCAACCTTGGTCCAAACGCTGCGCTGGGAACGGCCATCAGCCAAATCAACAAGGTGGCGGCGAAAATTCATTTTCCAGCGAGTCTGCAGGCCCAGTTTCAGGGAACGGCTGCGTCGTTTGAGAACTCGCTTACCAACGAACCGTTATTGATTCTGGCGGCGTTGGTGGTGGTTTATATCGTGCTCGGAGTTCTCTATGAGAGCTTCATCCATCCGGTCACGATTCTGTCTACTTTGCCCTCGGCCGGGGTGGGCGCGCTGCTGGCGTTAATGCTCTTTCGCCAGGACCTCAGCGTGGTCGCAATCATTGGCATCATTTTGTTGATCGGAATCGTGAAAAAGAACGGAATCATGATCGTCGATTTCGCGCTCGAAGCTGAGCGCGAGCGTGGGAAGAATTCCACTGATGCCATCTACGAAGCCAGCCTGCTGCGCTTTCGCCCGATCATGATGACCACGATGGCAGCTCTGCTCGGCGGACTTCCGCTGGCGCTGGGCCGCGGCTACGGCTCGGAACTTCGCCGGCCGCTGGGGATTTGCATGGTCGGTGGCTTGCTTGTGAGCCAGGTTCTTACTCTTTACACCACGCCCGTGATTTACGTTTTCTTTGATCGGCTGGCGCAGCGCTTTACCAAACGCAAGCCGGACACGCGGGTCGGCACAATCGATCGCGACGTGGGCCCGGAGCGCGCATGAATATCTCGGAGCCATTCATTCGCCGCCCGGTTGCGACGACCCTGCTGACCATCGCGGTGGCGATCGCAGGCGCGGTCGGATTTGTGGTCCTTCCCGTCTCTCCGTTGCCGCAGGTGGACTTTCCGACCATCTCCGTTCAGTCCAGTCTTCCAGGTGCGAGCGCGGAGATCATGGCTTCTTCGGTAGCCACGCCCCTCGAGCGTCAATTGGGTCACATTGCCGGAATCACCGAGATGACCTCTTCGAGTTCGCTGGGAAGCACATCGATTACTTTGCAGTTTGATTTGTCGCGCGACATCGATGGCGCAGCCCGCGATGTGGAAGCTGCTATCAATGCCGCCCGCACGTATTTGCCCGCGAATCTGCCTGCGAATCCCACGTATAGAAAAGTGAATCCCGCCGATGCTCCGATCATGATTCTGGGGCTCACTTCGAACAAATACCCGACGAACAAGCTCTATGACGAAGCGTCTACGGTGATCGAGCAAAAGCTTTCGCAGATAGAAGGTGTGGGACAGGTCGTTGTAGGCGGCGGCGCGCTGCCGGCAGTGCGTGTGGAAGTGAACCCCACGTTGCTGGAAAGCCATGGCTTGACGCTCAGCAACATTCAATCGGTGCTGAGCCTGCAAAATTCCGACTCCGCACGCGGGCGCTTGGCGAATGGTTCGGCAACGGAGGACATCCTCACTAACGACCAGATTTCTGATGCCGAACAATACAAGCCGCTCATCATTGGCTACAACCATGGCAGCGCCGTGCGCCTCTCGGATGTAGCGGATGTCACCAATTCTACGCAAAACTTGCGGACTGCCGGATACCTCAACGGCATTCCCTCGGTTACGATCATCATCTTCCGCCAACCCGGCGCCAACATTATTCAAACGGTCGATCGCATCCGCACGCAATTGCCTTTTCTCGAGGCTGTCCTTCCTCAGGGCATACATTCAACGATCGTGCTGGACCGCACCACCACAATTCGGGCCTCGGTCGATGACGTCGAGCGCACTTTATTGATCGCCATTGGTCTGGTGATCCTTGTAGTTTTCGTTTTCCTGCGCCGTCCTCGTGCCACCATGATCCCGAGCGTCGCCGTTCCGGTCTCGCTGGTTGGCACCTTCGCCATTATGTATCTGTTCGGCTTCAGCCTGGATAACCTCTCGCTGATGGCGTTGACGATTTCGACGGGTTTTGTCATCGACGACGCGATCGTTGTAATGGAAAACATCACGCGCTTCCTGGAGCAGGGGATGTCTCCATTTGAGGCGGCGCTCAAAGGGGCGCGCGAGATCGGGTTCACAGTTTTTTCGATCAGCATTTCCCTGGTCGCAGTATTTATCCCGATCCTTTTGATGGCTGGCATTGTGGGCCGTCTTTTTCGCGAGTTCGCAGTAACTTTGGCGACCGCCATTGTCGTCTCCATGGTGATTTCGCTGACCACGACTCCCACCATGTGCGCCCACCTGCTGAAGTCGGAAAAAGGAAGGGAGCATGGCAGGTTCTATCGCTGGAGCGAAACGTTTTTCAACGGCATGCTTTCCGGATATCGCACTTCGCTGGAGTGGGTGCTTGAGAACCGCGCCTTCACGCTGGTGATTCTGGGCCTGACGATTGCTTTGAACTTTGTTTTGATCGTCCGCATCCCGAAAGGATTTTTTCCGCAGCAGGACACCGGCGCGCTAGTCGGAGGCGTGCAAGGCCCGCAGGATGCCTCGTTTCCCTTCATGAATTATTCGCTCCTGCAACTCGTGAAGGTGATTAAGTCCGATCCCGCGGTCGCCGACGTGAATGCCTACACCGGCGGAAACGGCGCCAGCAACGGGGGATTCATCTACATGGCGCTCAAGCCGCTCAGCGAGCGCAAGGTGAGCGCGGCCGAAGTCATCAACCGGCTGCGTCCCAAGCTGAATCGCTTGCCGGTCGCCTCCGCATTCCTGCAACCGGTGCAGGATTTGCGAATCGGCGGCCGTTCGAGCAGCGCGCTCTATCAGTACACCATTCAATCCGACACCATTGCCGATCTCGTCCACTGGGGACCGCTGCTGCTCGAGAACATGAAAACACTTCCCGGCCTCCAGGATGTAAACAGCGATCAGCAAAACGGCGGATTGCAAGAGCTGATGACCTACGATCGAGTCACCGCCGCGCGTCTCGGCCAGACCGCGAGCTCGCTGGATCGGGCGCTTTATTCGGCGTTTGGGCAATCCGAAGTTTCCGTCATCTATTCGCAATTGAATCAGTACTACGTGGTGCTCGAGGTAGCGCCGCAATATTGGCAATCGCCTCAGGATCTGAGTTATCTCTACATCAAAAGCAATACGAATGGCAGCAACGCCAGCGCGATGACGCCAATTTCCACCTTCGCAAAAGCGCAAACCAATACGACAGCGCTGCAGGTAAACCATACGGGTTTGTTTCCGTCGGTCACGGTTTCCTTCAATCTGGCGCCCGGCGTCTCGTTGAGCCAGGCAACGCAGGAAATTCAGCAGCTGGAAAGAAAGCTGGGAACGCCATCGACCATTCAAGGCTTTTTTGCCGGAACCCTGCAGGCTTACCAGCAATCGCTTTCCACCGAGCCCATCCTGGTGACGACGGCATTGCTGGCGGTTTACATCGTGCTCGGCATTCTGTACGAGAGCTTTGTGCATCCGTTGACGATTATTTCGACTCTGCCCTCCGCCAGCGTGGGCGCCATGCTCGCCCTGATGCTCTTCCACATGGATTTGAATGTGATCTCGATCATCGGCATCGTGCTGCTGATCGGCATCGTGAAGAAGAACGCCATCATGATGATTGACTTCGCGCTGATGGCCGAACGGGAAGAAGGCAAAAACACACGCGATTCTATTTTCGAAGCCTGCATGTTGCGCTTTCGCCCCATTCTCATGACCACGATGGCCGCTTTGTTTGGCGCGCTGCCGCTGGCCTTCGGAACCGGCATGGGTTCGGAGCTGCGCCGTCCCCTGGGTATCACCATTGTGGGCGGCTTGCTTTTGAGTCAACTCATCACGCTTTACACTACGCCGGTGGTTTACCTGACGCTTGATGAGATGCGGCTCCATCTGTTGGGCAGGAAGGGCAACACGCCACCCACCGCGACACTGAACGAGGCACCATCAAGAATATGAGGATCACATCGGCAATGCGAAGGTCTTACGCGCTGGCATTTCTCGTACCGTGTCTGTTCGCGCTCATGCCGGGGTGCATGGTGGGGCCAAAATATCATGCGCCGGCCGGGCCCGCGCCGGCCGCAAAGAATTACAAGGAATCCCCCGTCAACTTCCAGGACACACAAGAATGGAAAGTTGCGAATCCGCAAGAGGCCATGCTGCGCGGCAAGTGGTGGGAAATTTTCAATGATCCGCAACTGGATACGCTGGAAGAACAGGTCGAGGTGAACAACCAGAACATCAAGCAATATTTTGAAAATCTGATGGAAGCTCGGGCGGTGATTCGCGAGGCGCGCTCCCAGCTTTGGCCCACGGTGACAACGAATCCCTCATGGCAGCGCGCGAAGGCCTCTGGAAACTTGCGGAACACTTACAACCCGAACGCGCCGGGGAGTGGTGGCGGAACCGGCACCACGGCCGGCGGCCAAGCCACCAGTACCGGCCAGACCACGACGGTGTGGTCGTTTCCGGTAGATGTTTCGTGGGTCCTGGATTTTTGGGGAAAGATTCGCAGCCAGATCCGCGAATCGCAATACGCGGCGCAGGTGAGCGCGGCCGACCTTGCTAACGAACGGCTTACCGAACAGGCGAGCCTGGCGGAATACTATTTCGAACTTCGCGGCCAGGATGCGCTGCAGAGACTTTTGAACGAAACGGTCGCCGCGGACCAAAAAGCGTTAGACCTTACGCAGGCTGCCTACAATACCGGGATTGATCCCTACATCTCAGTCGTGGAGGCGCAAACCACCCTCGAAAGCGCGCAGTCCGCGGCCATCAATGTTCAGATCGCGCGCGCGCAGTACGAGCATGCGATCGCGGTTTTGGTGGGAAAAGTCGCGTCAGATTTTTCGATTGCACCGCAGCCGGAACTTCGATCGCCGCCGCCAATTCCAGTGGGAGTGCCTGCGGAACTTCTGCAGCGCCGTCCGGACGTGGCCGCGGCGGAGCGTACTCTGGCCCAAGCCAATGCCGTGATCGGCATCGGCTACGGCGCGTTTTTCCCTAACGTTACTCTTTCCGCGGCGGGTGGGCTGGAAAGCTCCACGTTCAAGAATTGGTTCACATGGCCGAGCCGATTCTGGTCGATTGGCCCCTCGATTTCGCAGACTATATTTAATGCCGGCTTGTATCGGGCGGAGTTGAACCAGTACACCGCAACCTACAATGCCGATCTGGCCGTCTATCGGCAAACCGTGCTCACGGCCTTTCAGCAGGTGGAAGACTATCTGGCAGCGGTTCGCATTTATTCGCAACAGATCGTCAAGCAGCAGGCTGCGGTTGCGCACGCGCAGCAATTTTTAAATTTGGAGTTGGGACGCTACCAGACCGGAATCGATCCCTACGTCGACGTAGTGACGGCGCAGACCACGCTGTTGTCCAACCAGCAGACACTCGCCACGATTCAGGTCGAACAGATGACGTCGGCAGTCGCGCTTATCGAGGCACTGGGCGGGGGCTGGGACCAATCACAGTTACCGACACCATCGCAGCTATCGCAAAAACCCGCCGCTACAGAAAGCGCGCTTCAGAGATAACCCGGCCGAAGCCGTGAGTCCCGGGATCACATTAGACGTGTGCTATTCCCCGGACCCAGGCTTCCTGCGCGCCGACTTTGACTACTTCTGGTCTGAACTGGGCGGCGTGCCTCCGGACTGCCCATTTCCCTGATTTCCCTGCCATCGTCCGCGATGGCTTTGCATCTCGTCGAACTTCTTCTGCTGGTTTGAATCCAGAAGCGCTCGAATCTGATCGCTGGTCGACTTGTGGATCCCCATCATCTTGGAGTGGCGAGCGTCGTCAGAAAGCGACGAGTCCGAACGAACGCTTTCCATTTGCGATTGTTCCGACTTGAAAATGTCGAGCACTTTCGGTTGCTGGTCAGAGGTCAAGTCGAGACGCTTGGTCAGCATTTCGGTGCGCTTGGCGGGATCGAAATTGCGGTGTCCGTGGCCGTGTCCTTCCCCTGCCGGAGCGGATTGTTGATCGTTAGCGCCGTTATCTTGAGCGATCGCCGATGGCGTCATGCAATACACCAGCGCCGCAAGCAGAAGCGCGAGCAAACAATTTTTCATCACAGTTTTTTCTCCTTATTGAATCGAGCCCTGATTTGTATAAACCAGATTATGGACGCGGAGTTCTAAACGCCATAGGGGTTTTACGAATCTTTACTCCCCATTGCGCGCGCCGCAGAAAATAAGCTCAAGCCAAGGGTCGGGATATTCCCTGCCAGGAATGGGTTACGCCGCCCGGCTGTCGAACTGCACAATCTGCTCCCGGTCAGTGCCAATGACAAATTTCTACGCTTTTGCCCCATCTGTAACGCTATGATCCGATCACAGGCTGGAACCTTTAAAAGGATGGAATGGACCGCCGTGATGAGTAGATTCTTTCGTTGCTTGTTTGTGGGATTAAGCGTTACGCTTGCATTCGAGCTTGCGCTCTCGCAGACGACTCCGGCATCAACTCCATCCCCACCATCGCCGGCAGGCAGGATTCACGGCATCGTGAAATCGGGCAACATGCCCATACCGGGGGCGGAGGTATCCATTACTCTTCCCTCCACTTCTCCGGTGTCTTCCGGCGAGAAAATTTCCACCTCCACCGACGTGGATGGCAGTTACTCGATTGCAGTTCCCGCGTACGGCACTTTCGCGGTTCGGGTGCAGATGATTGCCTTCGCCAACAGTACTCAAAATGTCGCAGTTGACGCAGCCCATCCGAATGTAGCCGCCAACTTTGAATTAACGCTCTTGTCGCGCACGCAGCAGGAAAACAAAACACCAAGCGGACCTTCGGGCCCGGCGGTCGCCCGGCGAGGATTTCAAAATCTTTCCGCCTTGCAAAGCGCCTCTACTCAGGACTCCGGAGGCAATGCGATGAGCGACATCGTTCCTTCCGGTATGCCCGTGCCCGGAGTTGATCCCAACAGCGCGACGGAATCTATCGCCGTTTCCGGCAACAATTCCAACGCCTTTAATGCCATGAGCGGGGATGAACTTCAGCAGCGCATCAACGATGCTCGCCAGGAGGGCGGCGGGTTCGGAGCACCGGGGGGATTCGGCGGCCCAGGGGGTGGATTCGGTGGCCCGGGAGGTTTCGGCGGAGGCGGACGTGGGGTGATCGTGGGACGCCGAGGTTTCGATATCAATCGTCCCCATGGATCGCTCTACTACGGCATTGGAGATTCCGCGCTCAATGCCGCCCCCTACGCGCTGCTGGGCGAACCGGTGGTAAATCCTGCATACGTGCAGCACAGTTTCGGCGGTTCGATCGGCGGACCGCTGAATATTCCCAAAATCTTCAAAGGTGGCGCCAAGACATTTTTCTTCGTCAATTACAACGGCCACCGGGGCGAGAATCCATTCGACCAGTTTTCTACCGTACCGACCCTGCTCGAACGCCAGGGAAACTTTTCCCAGACCGCGTATACCTCGGGATCAGCGGCTAACTTACCGGTGCAGATTTTCAATCCGGCGACGAACAGCCCGTTCCCATGCAATCCCACCTGCAATACCATTCCGCAGATCAATTCTGCGGCTCAGGGTTTGCTGCAGTACATTCCGCTGCCCAACCTGCCGGGCGATTATCAGAATTTCCACTACGTGACTTCGACCACGAACGATAGCGATGATTTGAACGTGCGCGTGAATCGCGCGTTTGGCGCGGCGCCGGTGCGTGGTCGTCGCGGTGGGGGCCGAAACGTTTCGCGCAATAATCTCACCCTTGGGCTGCACTATCACGGAGCCAGTTCCAACATTACGAATCCATTTCCAACCGTCGGGGGCAACACTTCCGTCCGCAGCTTTGACGTGCCGATTGGCTACATTCGCAGCATTGGCAAGCTGACCAACAGCATACGTTTCGATTTCAATCGCAGCCGCACTAAAACGTTGAATCTCTATGCCTTCAATAACGACATCACGGCTGGATTAGGAATCAACGGGGTGTCGACAAATCCCTTTGATTGGGGGCTGCCGAATCTTTCTCTTACGAATTTCGCCGGTCTCAACGACATCAATCCGCAACTCTTGCGCAACCAGACATATACCTTTTCCGATTCCGTGGTGTGGACGCATGGCAAGCACAGTTGGCGTTGGGGGGGCGACTTCCGGCGCATCCAGCTGAATACAGAAACCAGCGGCAACGCGCGCGGCTCTTTTGTTTTTACTGGGCTCAATACATCGCAGCTCAATGCCCAGGGACAAGCGGTGGACGGCACTGGATACGATTTCGCCGATTTTCTGCTGGGATTGCCGCAACAAACGTCGGTGCAGTTCGGCCAGAATAATTATCATTTTCACGGAAATTATTGGGACGTCTATGCGCAAGACGAGTGGAAGCTTCGCGGCAATCTGACGCTGAACTTGGGCGTCCGTTATGAATACGTTTCGCCGCTCACCGAGGAGAACAATCAGATTGCCAACCTCGATCTCTCGCCCGCAGTACTGAATCCAACCCTCGGCACTCCGGCGGTCGCGGTCGTGGTGCCGGGCACGGCGGGGCCTTACAGCGGAGCGCTGCCGGCAAGCCTGGTGCGCCCCGATCGCAATAACTTCGCTCCCCGCTTGGGCTTCGCCTGGCGGCCATTCTCCAAGACGGTGGTGCGCGGCGGCTACGGCATCAACTACAACACCGGAGCCTATCAGGGGATCGCACAACAACTCGCCTTCCAGCCGCCATTTTCAACCGCGGAAACGAACATCCAGACTTCCCCGGGCGCACTGACTTTGCAGAACGGGTTTCCTGCCCCAGCCGCAAACAGCACCACCAATAGCTATGCTGTAAATCCCAATTACCGGCTCGGCTATGTACAAATCCGCAATCTGGACATTCAGCAGCAGATTCGTCCGACGCTGTTGCTCAATATCGATTACACCGGGACCAAAGGCACCGATCTGGACATTTTGGAAGCTCCCAATCGCACTGCGACGGGTATTCTGATTCCCAGCGCGCAGGCTTTTATCTACGAAAACTCGGTCGGCGATTCTGCAGCCAATGCGGGATCCGCACGGCTGCGCAAACGGCTTTCCGAAGGATTTTCCGTAGGCGGAATCTACACCTTTTCAAAATCGATCGACGACGCATCCTCGATCGGCGCCGGCGCCACCTCGACTGTGGCTCGGCCTGGATTGGGAGCCGGGGGCACGGGCGCAGCGGGCGGCGGACCCGGAGCTTCTGTGGGAACGGGCAGTGCGAGCGTCGCACAAAACCCTCTCGATCTCTCGGCTGAGCGTGGGCTATCCAGTTTCAATCAGACGCATCGACTCACGGCAGATTATCTATGGGAACTCCCCGCCGGACACGACAAACGCTGGCTGCAGGGAAATACCCCGCTGCGCGCGATTCTCGGCGACTGGCAGTGGAGCGGCGACTTTACCGTCGCGTCAGGCCTGCCATTTACACCGCGCGTGCTGGGCAGCTTTGCCGACGTGAACCGTGGCACCAACGGCACGGTGCGGCCTAATGTCGTTCCCGGTCAATCGGTGAGCATCTCGGATCCTTCCATTGCGCGCTGGTTCAACACCGCCGCATTCGTGGCGCCCTCGGCTGGGCAATACGGAGACGCACGCCGCAACAGTATCATCGGCCCCGGAACCCACGTCATTGACATGGCTTTTACCAAACTCATTCCGCTGAAGGAGTCGCGCATGCTCGAGTTTCGGGCGCAGGCAACGAATATCTTTAACATTCCGAATTACAGCTCGATCGACACTTCCGTGACCTCGCCGACATTCGGAAGAGTCACGGCAGTCGGGGCCATGCGGCAAATCACAATGACGGCTCGGTTTCGTTTTTAGGAGCAACCCTTGAATCTGGATCTGTTCCATTCTGCGAAGAAGAGCCTGCCACTGCTGCTCGCATGGGCATTGTCATGCGCATCCCTGCCTGCCCAGCAGCAATCGGATTACGTCTTCCGTACGTCTGCCGAACTCGTTTTGGTGAATGTAACGGTTCGAGACAAGAATGGGAATTTCGTTCGCAATCTTAAGCCCGGGGACTTCACGATCCTGGAAGACAACAAGGTTCAAAAAGTCGAGTCGTTTGATATCGAGAATGTGGATGCCGTGGCCATGCAGAATGTGGCCCAGGCAAAACCTCTGACCAACCTGCCCCAGCCGCAAAATACTGCACCGGCTCCGGTGCCCTCGGCGAAGCAAGCCGATCAGGTCGCCAATCAGTTTAAAGACCGCCGGCTCATCGTTCTGTTTTTTGATCTTTCTGCAATGGAACCGGACGAGATCGACCGCGCGGTTACCGCGGCAGAGCACTATGTGGATGTGCAGATGGTTCCGGCGGATTTGGTCTCCATCGTTTCTCTGGGAAGCGCCCTGCTGGTGAATCAGGACTTCACTTCCGATCGTGAATTGCTGAAAAAACAGCTGCAGGCATTCAACGAAGGCGGCGGGCAAGGCTACGAAGAAGGAACCACAGGCAGCACCGAAGGCACTCCCGACACCGGACAGCCATTCACGGCGGACGATACCGAATACAACATCTTTAATACTGACCGGCGTCTGGAGGCTCTTCGTTCGGTCGCGGAGAAGCTGTCGCACCTGCAACAGAAAAAGTCGCTCATCTATTTTTCCAGTGGCATGGATCGCACCGGGATCGAAAATCAGGCGGAGCTGAGGGCTGCGACCAACGCGGCAGTCCGCTCGAATCTGGCCATCTACACCATGGATCTGCGAGGCCTGCAGGCGCTGGTGCCGGGCGGAGAAGCGCAGAATGCCAGCTTGCGCGGAACCTCAGCCTATTCCGGCCAGGCCACCATCAACGCCTTGAACTCAAACTTCACCACCCAGGAAACACTGGTTACGCTGGCCAGCGATACTGGCGGCCGCGCCTTCCTCGATTCCAACGATTTCGGCCAGGTTTTCACTGGAGTGCAACAGGACACTTCGACCTACTACTTGCTTGGCTACCGCAGCACGAATCCCGCCAGAGATGGCCGGTATCGAAGGATCACGGTTAAGGTCAATGTTCCCGGTGTGAAGATCGAATATCGCCGGGGATATTATGCGCCCGCCGATTACCAGCACTCGTCCAAGGAAGACAAAGAGCTTCAATTGCAGGAGGAACTCGCTTCTGAGTTGCCGACCACGGATCTGCCCGTCTATCTAAGCGCTGCATATTTCCGCCTACAAGACAATAAGTTTTACGTTCCGATTTCGCTGGTGGTGCCCGGTTCGCAAATCCCGTTTGCGCGCAGCAGCGATCGCGACAAGGCAACTCTGGATGTGATCGGCATGGTGCTCGACAGCGAGCATCATCCCATCACGAGATTTCGCGACACTGTCAAACTCGCCATCGATGCTACTTCGGAGGTGCGCAAGAAGAACGTCCAGTATGAAACCGGCGTGAGCCTGCCCCCAGGCAAGTATCATCTGAAGTTTGTCGCGCGTGAAAATCAGACCGGCCGGATGGGCTCGTTTGAAAGCGATATCGTTGTTCCAGATCTTAAATTGCAGCCCTTCAAAATGAGTTCGGTTGTGTTGGCCAGCCAACTCCAGCCGGCCGGGAAAAACTCCGAGCCGAATCCGCTGGTTCGCGACGGATCGGAAATCATCCCCAACGTCACTCATGTTTTTTCCTCGACGCAGCATTTGCGCTTGTACTACGAGGTGTACGATCCGGCCCGGTCAAAACCCGCTCAGGGTGGCGGTTCGGCACAATCAAAACCCGGCATTCACTTGTTGACCAACGTCGCTTTCTTCCGTGGCAAGGCAAAAGTGTTCGAGAGCTCTGCCGTCGAGCTGACGGAATTGAATGCGCGAGACCGCAAAGCAGGCATCTTCCAGCTGGACCTGCCGCTCAGTTCGTTCAAGCCCGGCTTCTACACCTGTCAGGTAAATGTCATCGATGACAATGCCGGCTTGTTTGCGTTTCCGAGACTGGCATTGTTGATCCGCTCCGAGAGCAAATAAGATCCCGGAGGCCGGGATTGTAAGCATCGGCTGAGGTCACTGGGATTTCGGGGTGCGTTCTTTCCATACATCGCAATTCCCCAGAGGCCGGAGTGGCTCACGTGACGGATGACGGTCCGACAAGAATCTGGGATGCCCCTGCCACTTACCCGGCCGCAGAAACGCGGGCCGGGACGGGCGTGCTGCCTCCGGCGGCGAAAAGACCGGGGAAGTTCACCTTCTGGGATAACTTACTGTTATATATGGTGCCGGGAGGGGGAGTCGAACCCCCAAGGTACCAAGTACCGGCGGATTTTGAGTCCCGCTTACGCGGATGAAGGCCTAGATTTCAATGACTTGGAAGCGGTCCTGAGAGTCGCCAGAGCCATCTATTCAGAGGAAACGGGCATAGTTCGGGCATACCCGAATGCGACATGCCGAGGGGTTCTGAGTGTAATGCCCTGATTACGTAAACCAACCTGCTCCTCTGTCCAGAATATTGAAGGGATCAATTCGTCGGACGAATTGACTTTCGAAGATGCATTGCATAACAATGTATATGGCTATGGCGAGTAATAACCGCGTTCACGAAGATCGCTGGGAAGCCCAGCTCCGAAAAGGTTCTCTGGATTTAGCCATTCTCGCTGTCCTTTGGGATGGACGCCTTTACGGGCTCGACATTATCCGGCGGTTACAAAGCGCGTCTTTGCCGCTTGCAGAGGGAACTCTATATCCGATCCTGATGCGTTTGAAGCAGGATCGTCTCCTTGATAGTGCTTGGGTCGAAACAGAAGCAGGGCACCCCCGCAAGTATTACTGGCTTACCCGCTTTGGCCGCCAGCGAGCCCTCAACATGGCGCAAAACTGGGATGCATTCTCCGAGAGCATTGCTGGCTTATTGCTTGGCATGAAAAACGGGGCAAAGGAGCGATTGAAATGACTGCAACGGCGCTTTCCGCAGAACAAAGCTCGATCCAAGAATACCTGGAACAAATCTCATCTGGACTAAAAGGGATTGATGACGCTCAGAAGCACGAAATATTGGCTGAGATCAGCAGCCATTTGAGCGAACGGATCGCCGAATTAAGAGCGCACGGGGAGCCTCATCCTATTGACCAAGCAATTTCTACTTTAGGGGACCCTGCAGAGTTGGCATTCCAGTTTGTCGCAGAAGACCGAACATCACGCGGCATTCGCAGCTATGCCCCTTGGACGTTACTCCGTCGTGCGGCGCGAGCTGCTCGAAGTGGGACCAGAGGACTCCTCATTTTCTTAATCGCGTTGTTTGGCTATGGATTCGCGGTAGCGGGCTTGATAGCTGCTGCTATGAGGCCCTTTGTCCCTGGAATGGGCTTGTGGGTGTGGAGATTCGGAATAGTTTGGGGAGTCCCGCCTGATGGGGCGGCAAAACACGAGCTGCTCGGGTCCTATTTCATTCCTGCTTCAATACTATTGTCGTTCGTATTCGGCAGCAGCACTACCCTGCTGTTGCGCCGGTTGACTAAAAATATTTCTTTCTTTGGAATATGGCCATCAGCGGATGGCGGGCAAAACTGCTGAAATTGTGCGGTAGGTGTTGAAATATCGCCATAGCACTCATTTAGGCCGAAAAAAGGCGAAGTAAAAGCGCAAGCTTGAGATAAGGCCTGTTTGCAAGTACCTAGTGTTCAACTGCGTGCGTTCCGCTTGGATTGCGGGGACACGCGACCTAGAATCAACTGCGGCGAGGTGACCCGATTGTGTTCAAATCCAGCTCCCTTTTTGTTGCGTTCCTGTCTTTGATAGTTCTGTTCACAATTCCACAAAGAGCTGAGTGCCAGATAAGACCGAAGACACCTCGGTCGGTGTTTGAAGATGACCGGATACGAGTTGTAATCCCCGCTGGATGGTCGGTGCAACCCGCCACTGAGCACGTAAGCGGAGACAAAATTTTTGATCTGCCTATCGGAGCACTTCTTACCAAAGGCAAATACCGGCTTTATCTACTCACCCATTATGGGCAAGCCAGCGGCATCGAGGGTGGCCGATTCTCTGAGGTGGTTCAGTACGTCTCTCCGTGGATTGACATGAGCGAATCGCCATGGTTACCCTGCCCTTCCGAAATTCAGGGTTCTCAAGCCGTCGCGGACAAAAAGCTAGCTCGCCAGGACTTGTATTTCGACACGGCTGACGCGAGCGAGAAGGCGCTTGCGGAATGCGGCAACCCCACTGTTAAGGGTACTCTGTGGTACGGGTCTTACTTTGTCGAAAGATGCCACGGCAAAGACACGCCTCGTGCTTGTGGAAGCTTTTTCCTTACCTATCAGGACGTCTCTGGAAAGGAACCGCAGCTCCATAATGACTGGCAGATGGTCTATGCCATGACGTTAGATACGAAGAGTCCCGACGCCCTGCCCATGAAAGATGATTCCGGTCTGCGAGCAGCGCTCCGAGAGGCGAGTGAGGTTGTGCGCAGCATAGTCTACAAGTAGATCGGTCCACCGACCTCGATTGGCGAAAAATCTCGATAGCACTCAGTGACCCCGGCTACGGGGGGGTTCTAAGTGTAACGGTCTGATTTCGACAGTCTATAATTTTCGCAATTGCCCAAATGAGCTCACTGCTGCGCCGCTTCTCCGATCGCCTTCGCGATATCGCTCTCTTTCTTCAACCCTGCCCATTGACGCACCACGTTTCCCTCGCGGTTCACGATAACCAACTGTGGCAGTATATTTATGCCGTAGGACCTAAATGCGGTGCCCTCGGGAACGACGACCGTGGAGATTGTATGCCCCCGCTCATCAATCCAGCGCTTCGCAGTATCCCGTTTATCCTGTGTAACGCTCCAAACGGCAACATGGCCGCCGGTCAGCGATGCACCCAATTTTTCGAGAGAAGCCATTTGCTCTGAGCAGGGTCCGCACCACGTTCCCCAAAAATCGAGTACGACCACCGATCCCTTGTATTGTGATAGTCGGAATGACTCCCCGGTAAGCGACCGGCCTACGATTTCGGGAGCCTTTTGACCGATTAACTCCGTACGCTCTTGCGCTCCCTCTCGCTTCCCCATGTTGATCAGCCATGCTGGCGGAGGCTGGTTTTCAGCCCACGAATCCCAAGTAACGGTCCAGTGTGCGCGTTCGGCTGTTTTCGATAGTACGTCAATCTCGCTGTACCGCAGCTTCCAAATCAGATTAGTTTCTGGATCGATCCAGTATCGTACGAATGTGCCCGAAGGATTATGCCGATTCCCTTCGTACTGCACGACAACCAGTTGACAGGAATGTGATTGAACATTTTCAGTTCCCGCGAGTCTTGCCCGTGCAACCCGCCAGCTAATTTCACTGAACGGAACGGAAGGGCCAGGCAAAGCAAGTGAGTGAAACAGCACATAATCTGGTGGAGCAGGCTTCCCGTGAACTGACGTTCCGATTCCTGACTTTCTTCGTCGAGCTTGTGCCGTGCCTGCTTCTTGTCCTCGGAGTCTCCACTTTCCTCAATCGCTCTGTACCGGGCGATATCCTCGTCTGCAGATGTATAAAGCCCGTCAACTGAAACGCGGTCAAATTTTCGGAAAGTGAGCTGAGACTTTCCCTGCCCAGAGGTAATACGTCCCAACTCCCAGACGGCACCCGTCTTTGTATCCAGGAGAAAAGCAGTCGGGTCGCCTGGATAGAGGCTAATTGCGTAACGGCCATTGGGAGCGGATTGGGGGTTGGCCTTAGAGGCGACCGACCCGAAACCCGCCCAGTCATCTACATCATCACGGATGGCGGCACAGCTATCTTTGAGAATCGCGTGCGGGTCTTGGCCATGTCCTACGTAAATGTCTGCCCAATCAGAGCGGGTAGTACGCGCGACCCATATCTTGTTTGCAGACGACCCCGCGACGTGGATTGTGTAGTCTGCGTTTTCACTTCCGTGCAACAGGGCCATATGTGGACAAGCTGTCCGAAAATGTTCGGTCCAGTTAACACTCGCCCCGGCTTGCTCTTTCGAGGGCGTTTGGCCGGGAGGTGCGGCTGGTTCCTTCGCATCAATGTAAACGCGAGGCTGTTTCCATCGGTGGTGGGGCCGTGCTAGATAAACAATCGCTATTACCAATATGCAAATTGCGGCCAGTGTTAACAGGCGTTTTGTAGTCAAAGTTTGCCTCCGAATCGGGTAGTCCTCAGAAACTCGGAGCACTTCCATTCAATCGCGCAAACTCACGTGCATACTCGGAATGACAGAACGAGAAAGTGATTGTTTTGTGATTGAAATGCCTAAGCCGGACGGCTCTCTGGTCGTTCACCATCCTGTTGCACAAAACGGTGAATATCCCAGCGGCACCCAGGAAAGCTGCCCAAAAGAACCAGACTCCGACCGTCAGCCATGATTCGAGCAGGGCTGCCACCCCGAACGCACCGATTACCGCAACCAGTAGGAGCAGCAAATCTCGCTTCTCCCATCGTGCCCTCCGCTCAGCGCAGTCATTGCAGAAGGGTACGGTCACCCAAAGATGCTGCCATTTGGTCGCGACCAGATAAAAACGCGTTAGCTTTCCTTTTTCAGATCGGATGCGCACCTGGGTTTCGGGTTTGGGCCTGAGACAGCCGGGACAGATGCCGGGAAAGCTAAGCTCCATACGCGAAATCACAACCTGCGTCCAGATAGCCATCCTCTCAGCCTCTAGGGAGTCTTGTGACCACCGTCGCCCTTTTCATATCGCAAAGGCACACGAGGGTACGAACAGTACTATGAGTAACGTTGTTTATCAAGCCGAAATCCTCGATTCAAGAGGACATGAAGAGAACTATCCAGGTGAACGTGAAAATGTCAGAAGAGGACTTTGCCCTGCTCAAGAAGGCTGCCGATAAACATTGGCCGGATGCCGTTATGACAAACTCAGGAATCGTCCTTGCTTTGGCGAGAATTGCAGCGAGGGATATCCTGGGCCAGCGCAAGAAGTAGGTCCTGCCGAGCCTAACGGCTGGACTCAGGTCGAGATGGTTGAAAAAGTGTGAATTGATCGGAGTTTCCTAGCGGACGTGGAGCGCGAGAAACGGAATGTCTCAATTCTCAACTTGGATTTGATGGCAAAGGGAGTCAAAGTGTCTCTGTCGCGGCGCTTCGCGTCTATAAAAAGCGCATTTGGACACTCACGACCCGGCTGCTTTGAGCAGCGCAGCAACGAGCTTGTCGATTGTCTTCATCTCATCTTTCAGGGTAACTCTGACGAATGCCCGTTGACGGGCGATGGAGGAATCGACGGGAAACTCCCCGGACTTGATGAGTTTCTTCGCCCCTTCACGGGCTGCGGCTCCCAAGTCGGAAATCTCGGTGTGAATTTTGTTCTCATGATCGAACGTCGGGATGGGCAATTCAAGCAGCTTCTTGTGGATGTCGCGTTCACCAAGCAGCCCAGTTGACTGGAATGGTTTGATCGCTAAATTAACCGTGTCGCAGTTCAGGATCGCCGCAACATAGTTCGCCTCTTCCTTAGTCGAGAAGGCAGCCCAATAGAGCTTTACATCCACGATGAATGGGATCGGTTCAAGGCCCCGGTCAAAGTAGGCAGCGGCGACGTTCATGCCAGAGTGGTTGTAGAGCACGAGGTATCGTTGGCGAAGGTCCTGCCGCGTAAGTTCCTTCTGATAGTCCAGCCGCTCGTAGAGGTTCTGTTTGGCGGCTTTGTCCTTCCGCTTCGTTTTCCACGTCTCTTCCGCTTCCTGCATCCATTTACCAAATTCCCGATTGCCGTCCATGATGAGCTTCTCAGCCTTTACCACGGTGAGAACGCCGTCCTTCTGTTCGATGGGTAGGACGATTGTGACGGGAGTGAGGATCGAATACGGCACAAGATGCTTGGCAATCGCGGTCGTGTAGATGAACTTGCCTTCAACGAAGCCGCTCTTCTTCACGTCGTTATAGGGCTTCTTTGCTTGCGCAGCCTGTTCAGGATCGGTCTTTGCCCAATACACGGCACCGGGATCAACCTTTGAGGGCAGATCGTCTATCTGAACGAAGTAGAAGCTGCGTGGGACAATGGTCGCGCCCTGCTTGAAGACTTTCTGATACTTTGCTCGGCTTTGATGGCGCGGTTGCTCCCTTGGCGGTAGACAGAGCGGCTCGACTGCCGAGATAGATGACACGTCCTTCCTTGTCTTCCGCCTGGAGCTTTTTCTTTGCGACATCCCAAGACACGTCTCTTTCCGGAAGCGTACCTTCCCATTCCAGAACGGGGAGCTTGTCTTTCGGGCTGCCCGTTAGAGGGTCTCGCTTTGCAAAGAGAACACACGCAGGAACATTAAACAGGGGCTTTACGTCCCACAAATCCCAATATCCCGTGAGCTTCAACTTGGAGTCCGTAGAGTATTTCCGCAAGATGAGATTCTGATGCTGATCGCCGTTGAGCACAGCACGCGGCATCACGAATCCGAGTTTGCCTGTGGGGTTGGCGAATGTCGCCATGCAGTGGGCAAGAAACACGGTACCCAATTCCATCTGCGTGAAGAGCTTTTGCTGCTTCGGAGCGATCCTGTAGCGACTCACCGCACGACGCTTAATCTCGGCTTGATATTCAGGGTCAGAGATAAAGCGGTAGGACAGCCACGGGGGATTACCGATGACGAAATCGAATTGCCCTTTGAGCATCGCCGGACGATAGCTATTGCGGATGATGAATGACCAAATCGAATTCTTCTTGTCGCGGATTAGTTCGGACAAACCTTTTGTGAACGACCAGAGGGCATCAAGAATCTTCTCGTATTCCAACTGTGCCGACAGTCCGGGCACTGAGCGTGTGAGAAGGTTCGCCATTGTCGTGCGCGTTTCCTTCTGTGTCTTTGCATGATCTTCGGCGATCACGGTGCAAGCAGCAATCGAGTCATCGAACAGTTCAGGGGATCGGATCAGCATGTCAGGCATCAACACGGTGCGCTGATCCTTCTTTCCGCCATAGCTAATCTCGACGCCTCCGGTCTGTTCCAGTTTGAGTTGGTCTAAGTTTTCTTCGACTTCTCTTGGCAGGAACAGCGAGTCGGCCAAATACACGGGAATCTGAATCGGTTTGCGTGCCGAGTTGATGAGCTTTCCGAGAGCAAGCACGTAGGTCGCACGGGAGATGGTTACAGCCACTGGATGGATGTCGATACCGTTTATGTGGCTGAGAATCTGCTTGAGCCGCTCGTTATCAGTTCCATCCGGGTTGCCCTCCAAGAAGTGTGTGATCGTGGCTCTCAGGAAACTACCGGAGCCGCAACTCGGATCAAGCACAGTTTTGTATCCGTGTTTTGGGAGAAGCTCGAACACCATGCGTTCGCACAGCCAGTCCGGTGTGTAGTATTCGCCAAGGTCATGGCGGTCCTTGGGATCAATCAACTGCTGGTAGACGCCTTTGAGCACGTCCTGACGGACGCGAGACAGGTCGTATTCGGTCAGGGGCGACAGAATGCGCTCCCACGTGGCGGCGAGAATGTCTTCCGCCTTCGGGTGCCGCAGCCAATGGAAGAAGTCATCATCGACGAGGTTCGCCAGACGCTTCGACTCGAAGTAGCGACCCGACAGAACATCCTTGGCAACCTGACGAAGGCTGGCATCGCCTTTGCCTTGTGACAGTGCAGCCCAAATGAGCAGACGGGCGATACTGGACAGATACGTGTGCCGAAGGAATAAATCCTCAAGCTCAGATATTTCCTGAGCGGTCTCCACGTCTTTCTGGACGGTGGTGCTCTCAGTCAGACGCCCATACGTGACGGTCAAGTATCTCTGCCACGTATCGAAGGCAAGTTGTGCTTCCGGCTCACTGCTGACCTTCACCCATGCAACCTTGAGCGCAGCCATGCCCTGACGATAAAGCGGACTCCACGCCCCGAAGTCCAATTGGAAGCGGTCTGCTGTCGGCTCAATCTGCTGCGGTCGAAAGAGAAGGCTCGTCAGCCATAACCAAAACGCGCCAAGCGTATCTTCAGCGATTTTGAAGTCACGAAGTTCGTCGAGCGTTACCGTCTCTTTCGATGGTTCAGCACCAGCGGGGAGGACCGGGCGGTAAATCCTCCAGTTGATGCCGTCTGAAGCTATGGCGAGAAGAGAACGGCGAGGTTCCTCCTCCTTCTGCCATGTGCCTGCGACGTACTCGCGAAGCTGCTCCTGAGCTTCGGTTAGTGTGGCTGAAAGGTTCTTCTCGAATTCGATGATCGCATTGCCGTAGTAGGCGTCAGCACGGCCACGTTTAGTACCTGTCGGCTGCTCGATACGGATGAGCTTCTCGACGCCGCGTGTGTACTCGGAGACGGCGTTCGTACCGGGGAAAAGTTCGGCTATGACAGCGGCAAACCGGGATCGCTTTGCGGATTCGTTGTTCGCTCCCTTAACGTCCCGAACGTAAGCCCGAAGGATGTCCTTGGTGCGCTGCTCCAGAATCTCAGGCATTTTTGCGAAGCCCGATGATATCAGCAAATGCAACTAGAGTTAGCATTTTCCCCTCAACGCGCGTAATACCCACCCTTCATTTTACTAATCCTGTCGGTCCCAGTATGGACGAAGCCCGTGATGTGTATCCATGTACTCCCTCCGAAGACGGATCTCGATCTGCTCGGCTTCGACTTTGCTGTTCGTTCTGATCCACGTCACTTCGACCCTCTCAATCATGTCGTTGTTATACAAATCAGAATGCACACGCTGAGTCGTTGCTTCTGGCTTGCTTCCACCCCATCCACAAATAAAGTTCAAGAAAACTCGCTGGCGAAGGTGCTTTGTATGGCCGTACTTGAGAATTTCCTTAGTCGTTGAATTTCGGATTGCGTATGCCGCTGGAAACCTACCATAGTCTGGCAGGTCGGCGATACAAAGGCGCTGCAGCGGAATCCAGGCTTTGAAGGAAGTGGGCATTCCGTCTTCGCAAGTGCTTTTTTCCATAAGGCGCAAATACTATAAACAATTCGCGAACTTGAGTTTATTGAGATCAATTGGGAAGGTCAAAGACCCATACCCCCCGTGTACCAAAGTAGAAGGGAAACATCTTATCGACTGGTGTCCCAAATTCTAAAATTTTCGTCCGGATGGGTCCCATCCTCAAAGCGGGCCAGAGTCAATGACGATAGCTTAAACCTGGCCGAAAAAATTCTCTTCCACCACCACCGCCGGAGATTCAGCGGTTTAACTCAAGCCCTGTCAACGACTCCGCTTTGGTCCTCGCATTGCATTCGCTATCCGCTGCGCCACTGGAAACCCAGTATTCATGCGGGTTCCCAAGGCCACTATGACCGAACTATGACCGAAAGAAATCAGAGCCGAGTACCTCGACCGAGAGGCACGGGTAGCCTGTATCGCCAGAAAGACAGTTCTGTTTGGTGGGTCAAGTATTACCGGAATGGCAAGGCTTACCGTGAGAGCACTCGTAAGACGGATGAGAAGGAAGCTCAGGCCTTCCTCACGCAACGCCTGGGAGAGATTGTTACAGGCAACTTCTCGGGACCGAAGACGGAGCGAGTCCGAATCGACGAACTGGCAGACGATCTCCTGAGGGACTATCGCATAAACGGCAAGAGGTCGCTTGACGATGCAGAGGCACGTTGGAAGCTGCACCTAAAGCCGTTCTTTGGCGATCTGAGAGCCATTGACGTTTCCAGTGATCTGGTGGCCCGGTACGTTGACAAGCGACAAGCGCAGAAGGCTAAGAACGCGACCATCAACCGGGAACTGGCAGCCCTGAAGCGCATGTTCCATCTCGGGCAGAAAGCAACTCCACCAAAGGTCAATCGCATTCCCGGTTTCCCAAGACTCGCGGAGGACAATGTTCGCAAAGGATTCCTGGAGGATGCGCAATACGAATTGCTGTTTGGATCGACCTCTGAGAACTGGTTTCGCGCAATTGTGGAGGTCGGCAGAACCTACGGCTGGAGAGTCGGCGAATTGTTGAGTATGCGGACCAAGCAGGTTGACCTTATGTCTCGGACGATCCGACTTGAACCGGGTACGACGAAGAATCGCGACGGCAGAGAAGTCACGATGACGAAGCGTGTTCACGAATTGCTGAAGCTCTGTGTGTTCGGCAAGCAGCCCGACGACTTTGTTTTTACCCGGTCGAACGGAACGCCAGTCCGGGATTTCCGTGGAACCTGGGAAAAGGCTTGTGAGAAGGCTGGAGTCCCCGGTTTGCTATTCCATGACCTTCGCCGAACGGCGGCTCGGAACCTGCGCAAGGCTGGAGTTGCTGAGGGTGTGATTATGAAGATCGGAGGCTGGAGGACCAGGAGTGTATTTGAGCGCTATGCGATTGTTTCTCAGGCTGACATCGCAGACGCCATCGGCAAGCTAGAGGTTCGCGACGGGCATAGTCTCGGGCATAGTGAAGACGAGGACGACGAAAACACTCCGCCCACTAGGAATTAGGTAAGGGTTTTGGCCGCATGAATATGCGGCCTGGTGCCGGGAGGGGGAGTCGAACCCCCAAGGTACCAAGTACCGGCGGATTTTGAGTCCGCTGCGTCTGCCAGTTCCGCCATCCCGGCCTTGAGAAGGCTTTCTGCGTGCGAGAGCTTTCTTATTGTACGGCAGGGTCTCGAATTTGAATACTTAGGCCGGCACTGGATTCTGCACAGGCGCGTCGGTCCGCGGCAGTTCCACGCGGAAGCTTGCTCCATCTCCGGGACGGCTCTCCACCGTAATCGAGCCGTGGTGCTGGGTGACGATCCACTGGGCGATGGCAAGACCGAGTCCGGTGCCGCCCTGGGCCCGGCTGCGCGCTTTGTCAACGCGGTAAAAGCGCTCGAAAATTTTGCTCTGTTCTTCTTGGGCGATGCCCACTCCTGAATCCTGAACCGTCATCACCGCTTTGTCCGCGTTCTGTTCCAGCGCCAATCGCACCGCACCCGGGGAGGGCGTGTACTTGATGGCGTTGTCGACAAGAATGTCGGCCAATCGCCGCAACAAGGGCTCGTCGCCCATGACGAACACGGCCGCATCGTCAATCTTCGCAGAAAGCTGCATGGAACGGATCGTCGCTACCTGCTGCCAGCCCTCCACCACGCCGTTCAGCATCTGCGCCAGATTGACCGGTTGCAGCTTAACCGTTTCGCGGCCTGAGTCGGCCCGGGCCAGGGACAAAAGTTGTTCGATCAATGCGGTCGTGCGTTCCGCTTCGAGCAGGATGTGGCGTAGCGATTCCTTGTATTCGGCCTCGCCTCGCGACCGTCGCAACGCCAACTCCGCTTCGGTGCGGATGAGCGAAACCGGCGTTCTCAGTTCGTGCGATGCGTCCGCGGTAAATTGGGTCACGCGCAGAAATGCGGTTTCGATGCGGTCAAGCATCTGGTTGAAGGTGTCGGAGAGCCTCTGCAGCTCGTCACCGGTATTCAGCTTCTGCACGCGGCTGCTGAGATTCGTTCCACCCACTTCCCGCGCCGTGCGCACCAGCGCATCTACCGGAGCCAGAGCCCTGCGGCTCATCCAATAGCCGAATCCCGCTGCTCCCAACAAAAGCACGGGGGCGAACATCAGCAGATAAGAGCGGAACAACTGTAGCGTCTCCACGGCATCATCAGCAGGAATGCCAACTTCCACCGTGTAAAGGTGATCATTGACGTTGAGCTTCTCAAAAAGAAAGCGGAATGGCCGCCCATCGATCCGGCGGCTTTTGGAAATGGGACGCTTGATCTGATCCTGCGCCAGCAGCACGGAGGGATGCGATTGGAGAAACGAGGAAAGATAAATCGCGTCCCCCGTCTCCGCGTACACCGCTAAGTAATCCCCCGAGTGCTCGATGGAGTAACTCTCGCCTGTTTCTTCCTGTAATTTTGCGAGGGTGGCGTCCTTCTTCTGCGATTGCAGAAAGCTCTTCAGATCTTCGACTTGCGTTTCCAGATCGTCGTCCACCATGTCGTAAAGGCTATTGCGCAGGATCAGCCACATGCCCAGGCCAAACACAAATTCGCCCAGGGCAAAGACGGCCAGATACCACAGCGTGAGGCGCATTCCAATGGAAAGTTTCCTCATGCCTGGCCATCCTGGCGGATCATGTAGCCGACTCCGCGCACGGTGTGGATCAATTTCGGACGGCCCGGCGGATCGATCTTGTTGCGCAGCAGATGCATGAATGCGTCCAATGTATTTTCTTCGATCTCGCGATCAAAACCCCAGACCGCTTCAATGAGAGATCGCCGGGAAACCACCTTGCCGGCGCGGTACATCAGGCGCTCCAGCAAATTGTATTCGGTGCGCGTCAAGGAGACGCGTTCCTCGCCGCGCAGCACTTCCCTGCTCGCGGGGTCCAGGACTAGATCCGAGACCCGCAGATGATTATCCTGCGCCACCAGCGCCCGCCGTTTCACCGCCCGTAGACGCGCCACCAGTTCGTCGAAGGAAAACGGTTTGGTCATGTAATCGTCGGCGCCCAGATCGAGGCCTCGAACAATGTCAGGCACAGAATCGCGTGCTGTGAGCATCAGGATCGGGGTGGGCACTTTCTCCACGCGCAAGCGCTTGGCCAGTTCGTATCCACTGAGCTTCGGCATCATCACGTCCAATATGATGACGTCGAATTCATAGGTTTTGGCCAACGCCAGTCCCTCCGCGCCATCCGACGCACACATGGCCGTGTGCCCCTCCTCGGTTAATCCCTTGCGAAGCAGGTCCATCATTCTGGTTTCGTCTTCAACGATGAGCAGGTTCACGGAACCTCGATCCCGGAACAATTATGCAACGATTCGGCTGGATGTGCAGACCTTCACCTCAACATGCGAGATTTTCTGCAGTATCCCCGCGAATCCAAGAAGAGGCTGCCGCAGTGTGGCTAGATTCAGCGAATCTGAAAAAATATTAACTTTCCCTTCATCACTGTTTAAAATCCCCGTCTATCCCGCACTTGGCTACCACGATCTGCACGGAGATCCCATGCTCGCGCTGGGCAATTATTTTCAGCGCTTCCCTGAGTTGAAGAACAGCCGTTATTACTCAGTGCGCGCGGCCAATACTCTGCTTCTGGTGCTCGGCAGTTCACTCGCGGAAACGGACGGGCTGCAGGGCATGTGGCTGGCCGCGAAACTCGGTGGTGTTCCCTCGGACGTGGATTTCGTTTTCGTGATGGACCATCATCCGCCCTACACGAGCTCCTCGGATGCGAAGTTGTTTGGCGGCGGCCATTCGGCGCGGTCCTCGGAACGAGCGCTGGCCAAATTCCTCGAAGCCCGGCGGCTCAGGCCCGCTTTCGCATCATTATGTTCTCCGGACACGTGCACAACTACGAGGGTCACGAGCACGGCGGCGTGACTTATTTTGTATCAGGCGGAGGAGGGGCGCACGCTTATCCGATTGAGCGCGCCGCCGATGATCCGTTCTAGAGCAAGCTGATCAATTATCGCTATCTGCTCGTCGAAGTGGATCACAAGCAGCTGAAAATCACTATGAACCGGCTAGATTTGACCACCGGCAAAGCTGTCTGGACGCAGCCTAATTCGGTGAATATAGGATTCCCTCAGCGGGGGGGCGCACGGGCCGTTAATCTTTAATATTGCTGGTCTGTTTGCAAGAACCCTGGCAGCGCCCCTGCGGCCACGAGGCGCCCAGCGCGTGCAGAATCAGGCGATCTCTCAAGGTCAACTTTTCCGCATCCAAGACCACGCTATATGCATATTGCACCAGAGCATCGCAGGTGATGCACCAGGGTTCGTGACGGACGACTCCGCCGCAATGTTCGCACGCGGACTGTGCGCTGTATTGATTGCTGTGATACCAACTGGCTGCGGGATTGGTTAACATGCAGCACCTCGAAGCATGAACTTGAGCACTTCCCCGTAGCCTCTCATACAGCGCGGCGGAAATTGTATCTGGCTGCAGCTTAAAGGCCCGCCTCTACATTGCCTGTCAGGCATCTCACTAATCATTGTGATTTCGATCACAGACAGTGAAATCCCTCAGCCTTGAGAAAACTCAATACACAACCCGAATTCGTCTTTCTAAACGCTTCCTGGCAGCCCGGCTGAAGGCATTTTCGCGCAATGTTTGAGGATTCTTCCGCACATCATTTATCCTGAAAAGTTGTCCTATAGCGCCCGGAAGCGTCTTGTGGTTCTGTCCCTTCCAAAACAAAGGCTAGGAGCTAGCGGCTAGAAGCTTTTATATGAAAACCGGCATCATCGGCCTGCCCCAGGTAGGCAAGACTTCGTTGTTTCAGATTCTCACCAAGGCGCATCTTTCCGCCCAATCCAACCCGCGCGAAGCGCATGTCGGCGTCGCGAAAGTGCCTGACGATCGCCTCGACCGCCTGGCCGCGCTCTATAACCCCAAAAAACTCACGCATACCTCGGTCGAATATGTGGACGTGGGCGCAATCGGACAGGATGCTCTAAAAGAAACCGCCTACATCGGACATCTTCGCCAGGTGGACGCGCTGGCCCATGTCGTGCGCGTCTTCGAAGATCCTGCCATTCCGCATGTGGGTGAAATCGATCCGCTGCGCGACATCAAGAACGTCGAATTCGATCTCATGGTCAGCGATCTGGGACAGATCGAAAAACGCCTCGAGCGCCTGGAAAAAGATTTGAAGAAGATGAAGACGCCCGACCTCGAGAAAGAGTTCGAGTTACTCAAGCGGGCCAATACACATCTCGGCGAAGAGAAGCCGTTGCGCGAGATGCCGATGACTCCCGAGGACAAGAAGCGCATCCGCGGCTTCATGTTCCTCAGCGAAAAACCGATTCTTTACGTCCTCAACATCGGCGAATCAACGCAACTGGGCCAGGAACTCGAGGAGGCGGTGAGCAAATACAAGCTGGCGGAAATCGCCGCCCGGCCCAATGCCGCCGCAACTGCGATCTGTGGCAAAGTCGAAGCCGAACTCGCGGAGATGAGCGATGCCGATGCCGCCGAATTTCTTTCCAGCTACGGACTCAGAGAGAGTGGCCTGGTCCGCCTCATCCGCACGACTTACCAATTGCTCGGTCTCATTTCTTTTTTCACCGCCGGGGAAGACGAGTGCCGTGCCTGGCAAATTCCCGCCCATACCCGTGCCCAGGAAGCCGCCGGAGCCATTCACTCCGATCTGGAAAAGCACTTCATTCGTGCCGAGACCATCCGCTGGGACCAGCTGCTTGAAGCTGGCTCCGAGGCCAACGCCCGCGCCAAAGGCACTCTCCGACTGGAAGGCAAAGATTACATCGTGCAAGACGGCGATGTGATGCACATCCGGCACAGCGGCTAGCTTTCTTCACCACGGAGACACGGAGTCACTGAGAAGAATTGACATTCCCCGTGTCTCTGTGACTCTGTGGTGAATTTGCTTTACGTGATATATCATTCGCTGCTCGCCGATGAATCCAATTCTCACCAGCGTTCTGCTTGGCCTGACCGCCGCCGCCGCTAACGTCTTTGGCGGCGCGATCATCGTGCAGCGGAATTGGGAGCGCCGCTACCTTCGCTACTTCGTTGCGCTGGGCGCGGGATTCATGCTGGCCACCGCGCTGGTGGAAATGGTTCCCGAGAGCCTGGAATTGCGCGGGAGATCAGCCGCCGTTCTTGTAGTCCTGGGCTACCTGATCATTCATTTTTTCGAGCACACGGTCACGCCACACTTTCACTTCGGCGAAGAAACGCATGCCAATGAGTTCATTCACTCCCACAAGTCGTACTCGGTGCTGTTCGGCCTGATCATTCACACGTTCTTTGACGGCATCGCCATCGCCTCAGGATTTCTGGTTTCGAACGCGCTCGGCTGGCTGATTTTTCTGGCGATTTTCTTACACAAGATTCCCGAGGGCTTCACCGTAAGCTCCGTCATGCTGGCGAGCGGGCGCAGCCGCGGAATTGCCTGGGGCGCATCGATCGTTTTGGGAGGATCCACGCTGGCGGGAGTGTTGACTATGGCAATGTTTCGCCATCATGTTGGCGCCGGCTTACCGCTGGCTGCGGGCGTCACAATCTATGTAGCAGCCTCTGATTTGATCCCTGAAGTAAACAAAGAGCCCGCCATGAAAATGGCCTTGATGGTCTTCGTCGGCGCCGCTGTCTTCTTTCTGCTCGATCACCTGTTCCATATGCACTGAACGAGTAGAGAGTCCCGGGTAGCGTGTAGCGAGAGGACGCGACTGAGCCGGGAGTGGTTGTCTCGGTACTCGGTACTCGGTACTCGGTACTCAACTAGTCCACCGTGTGCTTCGCCGTGTACCCCTCGCGCGCCACCACTTCGATCTTCACGTCCTTGCCCTTCTGGTCTCTGACTTTCGCAACCACCTGCACCTTCAGCTTGCGGTAGGTTCCATCCAGCTTGGTGTTGGTGGGGGAATAAGACAACGTGTACTGATTGCGGATATCGCTCCCGATGTCCTGAAAGTCTTCTGCATACTCGGCTTCAAAACGAGGAAAATAGGCGCGGCCTCCGGTCATAGACGCGAAAGTTCTCATTTCATTGTCGGCTTGCAGATAGTCCATTTCGCTGGCGTGAATGCCCATGCCACGGTTGTGACCGCCGCCCATTATCCGCAAAATCTGTCCCACGCTAACAGGGAAAATGGTTACATCTTTGGTATCTTTCACCTTCTTTAAAATCTTGTCGTAAGTGATTTTGCTGAAGCTGTCGATCCCGGTGGTCACCAGGATGACGTACTTCTTCCCTTCCACCCGGTCCAACCGGTCGAGCGTGTCATACAACGCATCAAAAAGATTGGTTTCCGAGAATCCAGGAATGCGCAACTCGTTCAGCGCCCCATAGACAGCCTTTTTGTCCTGCGTAAAATCCACCAGGATATGAGGATTCATGTCGTAGTAGGAAACCGCGATCCAGTCTTCTTTCTGCATGGAGTTTGCGAACGCGTAAGAAGCCTGCAGGGCATCGATCATGAACGAATAGTTGGTCGAGGCGAACTCGACTAACAGAACCGCCGTGATGGGTGCTTTGGAAACGCCGAAGTGAGAAATGGTCTGCGGCACTCCGTCTTCCATGACGCGAAAGTTTTCTTGTTTCAGCCCGGGGACGAACTGCCCGCCGTTCTTGGTCAGCACCGATACGTCCACGTTCACCAGCGGGACGTTGACTTTCAGGGAATAGTCAGGGATGTCCGCCGCTCTTTTAGGGGGTGGCGGCGGAGGCGGCGGCGTATCGTCGGCCTTTTTTCGCGGGATCGCATAAGGCCCGATGCTATCCGTCGGCCCTCCCGCGTCAGCCGGTACATCCTGCTTGGGCTTGCCATTATCCGGCGTTTGAGAAGAAGAAGGAGATTGCGAAGTCGTCGTCTGGCTCGGCTGATCCTGGGCATTCACCGGCGAACCACTGCATACCAATACGAAGCAAACCAAGCCCGCTACCATCGACAGAAACGTACCCCCGGGAACCCGCGGGTTCCCGCCCTTCTCACAATTAAACATGATGATCCCTCAAATCCTCTGTGCTAGTATAGACGCAAGGATTCGCAATTGGGATGTTTTGCCTGGTCCCGGAAAGTCCCTCCAAGGCAACGTTGTCGCAGTTGGTCAGGATCTAAGTACACTGGGCCTGTTGGCGGGTCCTGTCGGGGCTTTACATGAAAAAAGTTTTTGCGCTCCTCGTCCTAGGTCTATCCCTACCTACCCTTTGCCTTAACGCTCAAACTTCGCAGCCTACCATTCCCGTGAGTCAGATCCATCCTGGAATGCGCGGTGTGGCGTACACCGTATTTCAGGGAATTAAGCCAGAGCCCATGGACGTGGAGGTCCTCGGCGTCCTGCGCAACGTGAACGGGCCCAAAGGCGACATTATTCTAATCCGCTTGCATGGGGCGAAGGTGGAATACACCGGCGTGGTTGCCGGGATGAGCGGTAGCCCGGTTTACATTGACGGCAAACTGGCTGGCGCGCTGGCCTTTCGCATTGGCGAATTCTCGAAAGAGCCCATCGCCGGAGTGACTCCGATCGCCGACATGCTGGAAATCAACGCGCTCGACAAATCTCCGGCCGAAGAAGCCTCTGCTTCCAAGCCTGCCATTTCCAATGCGGCCGGAAAGACCGCAGCCCCGGGCGATGGCGCGGCCCTGCCCGGCTCGGTGCAGGATTTCAAGGATTATCTGAGGCCGATCGGTGCGCCCCTGGTTTTCAACGGATTCTCCGAAGACGCGGTACGCGCCTTCGCCCCCGAATTCGCCTCAGCGGGAATCGTGCCGGTCATGGGCGCAGGCTCGGTCAGCGAAGAGAAGCAGCCTGAGCCCCTCGAACCCGGCTCCGCGGTCAGCGCAATTCTGGTTAGCGGCGATATGGATATCGCCGCCACCTGCACCGTCACTTATATTGATCCCCAGCGCCTGCTGGCCTGCGGGCACCCTCTGCTGCAGTTCGGCTCCGTCGACCTGCCCATGAATAAGGCTGAGGTGCTGGCCACGCTGCCCTCGCCTCTCAATGCTTTCAAAATCGTCAATACCACCGAGCGCGCGGGCGTTTTCGTCCAGGATCGCCACACCGGCATTCTCGGCGTCTTCGGCAAGCAGCCCGACATGATTCCAGTTACGTTGAGCATCCACGGCGACACCGGGGTCAAGCAGTTTCACTACGAGGTCCTGAATAATCCGCGCCTCAGCCCGGTAGCGATGATGGCCACCGTCTTCAACGCGCTGCACGGCGTGAACGAATTCGGGGAAGAAATCACCTATCGCCTGAACGGCAGCATCGACGTGAAGGGCTTCCCGGATGTGACCTTGCGCAATATGTTCGCCCCCGGCGACAACGGTCAGCCCGCCGCGATGGCAGCCGCGATGTCGCTGGGGGACCGTTTCGGACGCATCTACGACAATCCCTACAACGCCCCTGCAATCAAGAGCGTGAACCTCGATTTCGACTTGGTTCGCGAGCGCCGCTGGGCTCGTCTGGAGAGCGCCCGCACCGATGTCACCGAAGCCCGGCCCGGCGATCAGATCATGGTCGAAACCGTACTCGCTCCCTACCGCGGCGATCGTGTCGTGCGCCAGATTCCGGTGAAGATTCCCACCTCCGCCAGCAAGGGAACTCTGCGCATTCTGGTCAGCGACGGCGAGACTCTTGATCGGACGAACCGCTCCAATCCCGCGTTTGGGCGCAAGCTCGATTTGGCTTCCACCATCGCGCTGCTCAATAAAGAACACACCAACAATCGGCTGTATGTTTCGTTGCTGGAAAACGACCCGGAAGCCCGCGTTGCCGATAAAGTCATGCCCACCCTGCCCATCTCGGTTATGAATGTGATGGACGGCATGCGCGGCAATCAGGAGATGATCGTCAGCGGCGAATCCAATGTGGACGAAACCGCAACTCCCGCGCTCGATTACGTGGTGAGCGGCGCGCAATTGCTGACTGTGACTGTGAAGTAGACTGCGGCACACTGGCAGTGGCGATGATTTGTGGAATGGCACGGCTTCAGCCATGCCGCCCAACTCCCAAATTAGCGCCGGGCTTCAGCCTCCGTGGTGCAAAGTCGGATCGTGGTGGCAGGCGTCCCGACGCCGTTTGTTATTCTTCTTCGTCCTCGCCCATCTGCATGGCCAAATAGCGCTCGTAGCCGACTTCCTTGATCACGTGCATCTGGGCTTCGAGGAAGTCCACGTGCTCTTCTTCGTCTTTGAGCAACTGCACCAGCAGATCGCGCGAGCCGTTGTCGCCCTCTTTGGTGGCGATGGCAACCGCATCGTTATACTGCTTCACCGCTCCCAATTCCAGCGCCAGGTCGCTTTCGATCATTCCCTTGACCGTACCGCCGACACTCAGTTCCAGCGGCATCATCGAGGGGCTGCCATCGAGAAACAGAATCCGCTCGATCAGGACTTCGGCGTGCTTCATCTCGCCGATGGATTGTTTCTTGATGAATTCGGAGAGCTTGTGATATCCCCAGTTTTCGCACATCTCCGCGTGCAGAAAATACTGGTTGATCGCGGTCAGCTCTTCCCGGAGTGCTTTGTTGAGTTCAGCTAGAACTTTTTGATTGCCTTTCATAGCGCCCCAAGAGTATTGCAAAACAGACTGGCATGCAATGGCCCCCAACCGGGGGTAGTACAGTTTGGATGACTTCTCAGGGAGATCATCCCGACGACGGCGCAGTTCAGCCGGCGGAGGGATCTCGCCTGAATCGAAATGTCGCTGTCATGAAGCGACGCGAGACGCCTTCGCCAAGCTATTGCAAGCGATCTCGAAGGACAGCGCTATCCCAGCGCCTCATCTAAAGTCTTTAGAAGAGCCGCCCGCGTGAAGGGTTTCTCCAGCAACCGAATCCCCACATCCACTCCCTGATGGGCAACCAGCTCGCCGGTATATCCCGACATGTACACGACCTTCATCCCGGGATAGGAGTCCATCAGCCGCAGCACCAACTCGGGTCCGGTCATGCCCTTCATCACCACGTCGGTCAGGGTCAAGTCAATCGGCTTGCCGCTGGCTCGAAGCGCATCTAGCGCGGCATGGCCATCTTCCGCCTCCAGCACCTTGTAGCCGTGCTCCTCGAGCATCTTCCTCGTGAGGCGGCGCATGATAGCGTCGTCTTCCGCCAGCAGGATAGTCGTGCCTTCCCGCCGCGCCGGCAGCGCTTCCTCGTGCTTTTCGGGTGCCGATCCCAGCTTGTGCTCCGCGCTGGGCAGATAAATCTTGAACGTCGTGCCGTGCCCCATTTCGCTGTAGACCCAGACGTGGCCTCCGCTCTGCTTGATAATTCCGTACACGGTCGCGAGTCCCAGCCCGGTGCCCTTGCCCACTTCTTTTGTGGTGAAGAACGGCTCGAAAATGCGCGATCGCGTCGCCTCATCCATGCCCACGCCGTTATCGCTGATGGCCAGCATCACGTACTGGCCTGCGCTCATCGATGGATGTTCGCGGGCGAACGAATCATCGAAATCGTAGACAGCCGTCTCGATGATCAGCCTTCCGCCATGCAGCATGGCGTCGCGCGCATTCACCGCCAGGTTAAGCACAATCTGGTCCAGTTGCGCAGGATCGGCTTCCACGATCGCGGTTTCCGAGCGCGGAAGCAGCGCAATCTCCACATCGTCTCCCATGAGCGGCTTGAGCAGCTTGATTACATCCTTCAGGCGCTGGTTCCAATCCAGCAACTGGGCCTGAACCGGCTGCCGCCGGCTGAAGGCGAGCAATTGCTTGGTCAGCGCAGCTCCTCGCTTGGCCGCTTCCCGGATATTTTCCACATATTCGAGGCCATCGGCATTCACGTGGCTGCGTAGCAGTTCCGAACAGGCCGTCACAATGCCCAGCAGGTTATTGAAATCGTGGGCTACCCCGCCGGCCAGCCGGCCCACCGCCTCCATCTTTTGCGACTGCCGCAATTGATCTTCGACTTTTTTCTGCGCCGTGATATCCCGCGCAATCGTCGAAGCGCCCACCACCTTGCCCTCGCCGTCGTGAACGGGAGAAACCGAGATCGATACGTTCAGCTTGCGTTTATCCTTGGTGACCCGCACCGATTCAAAGTATTCCACCCGCTCCCCATTCCGGATCTTTTTCAGGATCTGGGGAATCTCATCCTGGCGATCCGGCGGCGCAAGAATCGTGATCGGCCGGCCGATCATCTCCACCGCGCTATAGCCGTATATCTCCTCCGCGCCTTTATTCCAGTGCGTGACAATGCCCTCCAGATTCTTGCCGATGATCGCATCCTGGGAAGAATCGACGATCAGCGCTAGCCGGTTTTGAAAGTCCTTCAGCTCGCGGGTCTTGCGCCGATCCAGCTCATCGTTGACGCGGCGCAGCTGTTCCTCGATCTGCTTGCGGTCGCTGATATCCCGGATCGCGCTTAGCACCATCATTCCGTTGCCGGTCGCGATCGGACTCAGGCTGATCTCCACCGGGAACTCCGACCCGTCGCGGCGCCGGCCATAGAGATCCAAACCCGATCCCATGCGGCGAATCTTAGGCTGTTGGTGAAAATGCTCTCGGTGGTTGTCGTGCTGCGCCCGGTGCCGTTCCGGCACCAGCATCTCGATTCGTTGGCCGATGAGTTCGTCGCGGGTGTAGCCGAATAGCGCTTCGGTCTGGGAATTCACCTGGATAATGACGCCCTGCTGATTGACGGCCGCAACGGCATCGGGAATTGCCTCCAGAATGGAGGGAGACAGTATGGTCTCGGCGATGATTTTCGGATTCGACTGCATGATCAACAACAGCTGTCTGCTTCAACTCCCCCCACTGGGAATTCTGTGACCACTGGCCGTCATCATACCCAGAGGATCGCGCCACGGGCAAGCGCTTGCCTAGCTTGGCGCCTTTCGAAGCGTGGGAAGATTGGCTTCGGCCTGCAGGATCTGCTTTGGGGTGATTAGCAAGAGGCTGCCCCACACTTCGCGATTTTCGAAATGCGGGGTACGCGGACCTCAAGTGCTTAGGAATTTCGCACCAAACTGGGAGCTACCGCGAGGCGCCTGCGAACGCATGCGCCGCAACTGCAGGATGATCTCTGTGAACATCGGCGGAAAGACCCGGCACGCCCAAGCCGCCGCAAGAGAAAAGAATCAACTTAGACTGGATAAGGCCTTTTCCATGTGCCGGAATCCGTGCGTGGCTACTACCGCAATCAGCATCTGCGTGCCGTTGTAGCCCACGTGCACCAGAAAGCTGGCCCCTACTGACTTGGCCAATGCCCTCGCCAACCCGCAGACCACGCCTACGATGAAGATCACCAGAAGCGCTCCCCAGGCATAGCCATATTGCGGCATGTGCATGGCGGCAAACGGCAAGGCAGTCAGAAAGATTCCCCAGGCCATGCCCCAACGTCTCGCCAGCACGGGATAAAGGAATCCCCGGAAGAATAATTCTTCGACCAGCGGGCCCAGGGTCACCGCAATGACCGCCAGCAGGTAAGCGTCGCGCGGCCGGACGAACAGCTTCTCAAACGGAGTCGACTTCGGCATGGGCAGGAGACTTTCCACCATGCTCAACCCCAGCAGCATCACCGCGCCCAGCCCCAACATTCTCCATTCCGCCCGCGGCCAATTCCAGCGGATCGCGTCCCAAAACTTGACGTGATATTTGCCCTCCACCAGCAGAAAGAGAAGCACGGCAACCGCGCCGTCAATCAAAAACTGCGAGATCAGCAGCAACAGCGGCCGCTGCGCAAGCTGGGCCAGGGAGGCGCGGCGATATACAAAATATTTCGCTCCGAAAAGGATGACGAACTGTGAAATCAGGATGGTCACGAACGCCAGCGCAATCAGCAGCAGCACATCCCAGCCATTCCAAACCGGATTTTCCACCGGCGGCGGACCTGCCGGTGGTTGAGGAATGCTCGCGAAATCGGCTGAACTCGAAGCGAACGGATCGCCGGCCGGCGGAACTGTCCCCGGCGGCTCCGCGTTCACAGTCGCTTGCGGATCAAACTGCGGATTATCAGGAGATGACAAGAGAGAACATTCCTCAACTGAGAACTAACTACTGAGAACTGAGAACTACTGTAGGACCTGCCTTACCAAAATACGCGGCCAACGCTTGTCCCGTATACGACTTCTTCACCCGCGCCACCTGCTCGGGCGTGCCCTGCGCCACCAGGCGTCCGCCTTCTTCGCCACCCTCCGGACCCAGATCGATGATCCAATCCGCGTTACGGATCACGTCCAGATTGTGTTCGATGATGATGATCGAGTTTCCCAGGTCGGTCAACCGGTGCAGCACGTCGAGCAACTTTTTCACGTCGTCGAAATGCAGCCCGGTCGTCGGCTCGTCGAGCAAGTACAGCGTCTTGCCCGTCTGCCGCTTCGACAATTCGCGCGCCAGCTTGATGCGCTGCGCCTCGCCTCCGGAGAGCGTGACCGCCGACTGGCCCAAATGAATGTATCCCAGCCCGACATCCACCAGCGTCTGCAGTTTCTGCTTGACCTGCGGAATGTTCTCCAGAATCGGCAACGCATCGGAAACCGGCATTTCCAGCAGGTCGGCGATCGAATATCCGTTGTACTTCACCGCCAGCGTTTCGTGGTTGTAACGCCGCCCCCCGCATACCTCGCACGGCACATAAACATCGGGGAGAAAATTCATCTCGATGCGACGCTGCCCCTCCCCCTGGCACGCCTCGCAGCGCCCGCCCGAAACATTGAAAGAAAACCGTCCGGCCTTGTAGCCGCGCTCGCGGGATTCCGGCAGCATCGCATACAGGTCGCGAATCGCGGTGAACACTCCGGTGTAAGTTGCCGGATTCGATCGCGGCGTGCGCCCGATCGGCGATTGATCGATGCGGATCACCTTGTCAATATTCTCCGCCCCCGAAATCGCCTTGTGTTCGCCGGCTTTCTCGCGCGAGCGGTAAAGCTGCCGCGCCAGCGCGCGATATAAAATGTCATTGACCAGCGTCGACTTTCCCGACCCCGATACCCCTGTAACCACGGTCATCACCCCGAGGGGAAAAGTCACATCCAGATTCTTGAGATTGTTTTCCTTCGCACCCAGAATCGTGATCGCCGCGCCGTTCTTCTGCCGGCGCTCGGGGCGCATCGCAATCGACATTCGCCCCGAGATGTACGCCCCGGTCAGCGAATTGGGCGCGCGCATGATTTCTTCCGGTGTCCCATGCGCCACCAGATTCCCGCCATGCCGGCCCGCGCCTGGACCGAGATCGACCACGTAATCCGCCCGCCGGATCGTCTCTTCATCGTGCTCGACTACCAGCACCGTGTTGCCCAAATCGCGCAGATTCTCCAGTGCGTTCAACAGCCGGTCGTTATCGCGGTGATGCAATCCAATCGACGGCTCATCGAGCACATACAAGACCCCGCGCAGCTTCGAGCCAATCTGCGTCGCCAATCGAATGCGCTGCCCCTCGCCGCCTGACAACGTTGCCGCCGAACGGTCCAGCGAGATGTATCCCAAGCCCACCGCATCCAGAAACTGCAGCCGCTCGACGATTTCATGCATGACGCGCCCGGCAATCGCTGCCTCGCGCCCCTCCAGCTTGATGCTCCGCGCCACTTCAAGCGCGCGAGATACTGGCATCGCCGTGAAATCCGCAATCGACATCCCATTCACTTTCACGGCCAGGCTCTCAGGACGCAGCCGCTTGCCATGACACGCCGGACACTCCGTCGCCGACATGTGATCCATCAACCAATCGCGATAGCCCTCCGAAGTCGACTCTTCCAGATTTTGCTTGAGATATCCGAAGATGCCGTGAAAACCGGTGCGCCCGCCGCCGCGCACCGACTCGCCGTTGAGCAGAAAATCCTGTGTCTTCTCGGGAAATTTTTCAAATGGTGTATTGAGATCGATCCCGCACGCCGCCGACACAATCTGCAGCTGATGAATCAAGTTCTGCGACGCCGACCCCGGCCCCAGCCCGCCATCGAGCAGCGGCTTCGACCAGTCGGTAATCACCTTCGCTGGATCGAAATCATACTTGCTCCCTAGCCCATGACATTCCGGACATGCCCCATACATGCTGTTGAAGGAAAAAGATCGCGGCTCCAGTTGCGGCACGTTGATTCCACAATCCGGGCACGCCAGCCTCTCCGAATACAGTTGCTCGTCACCTCCCACCACCGCAACCTGCACCAACCCACCGGCGAGCTTCATGGCCAGTCCAACCGACATTTCCAGACGATGCTCGATGCCGGGCTTCACCAGTAGCCGGTCGATCACGACTTCGATGGTGTGATTTTTCCTCTTGTCGAGACTGATCTTGCTGAGATTGTCGGTGACGTCGTCGTCCAGGCTCACCAGCTCGCCGTCGATGCGCGCGCGGGTGTAGCCATGCTTGACCAGCGTCTCCATCTCTTTCTTGAATTCGCCTTTGCGCCCGCGGACGATCGGCGCCATCACCATGACCCGATCTTCCGGGGTCAGCGCCATCACGCGCTGCACAATCTGGTCGGCAGACTGCCGGCTGATCGCCCGTCCGCACCTGGGACAGTGGGGCACCCCAATTGAGGCGAAGAGCAGGCGAAGATAATCGTAGATTTCTGTGATGGTTCCAACCGTCGATCGCGGGCTGCGGCTGGTAGTCTTCTGCTCGATCGATACGGATGGGCTAAGTCCATCAATCGCATCCACATCCGGGCGTTCCATCTGATCGAGAAACTGCCGCGCATAGGCCGACAAGGTCTCCACATAGCGCCTCTGGCCCTCGGCGTAGATAGTGTCGAAGGCCAGCGAGGACTTCCCCGACCCGCTGAGCCCGGTTACCACGGTGAAGGCATTGCGCGGGATCTCGACGCTTATGTTCTTTAGATTGTGTTGCCGGGCGCCCCGGACCGAAATCTTGGTAATCGCCATCTTTGCCGGGGTACTAGCCCCTTCCGTAACGTCGACAGGGAATCAGAATTGTCCGAAAGTAAGTATGCACAGTTCTACTCCGTATCTTAGTCGTTACTAGCGCGGAGCGTCAACGCGGCTAAATTGAGAAGGCGCTGTGTCGCAACGCGGAAGACCGAAGATAGACGGATTTCTGGGCTGCGCATCTGATTAATGCCACGTCGCTAAGGTTGGGAACTCGTGAATTCGCTTTTGATGCCGCTCATTCTCTGCTTCACGGTAGTTGCCTCAGTCAGCTTCGGAGTGTTGGCCGCGTACGTGGCAGTCTTCGGGATTCTCTCAGCCTTCGGCCGCAGCGCCCGCCCCGAGCCTCCAGCCCGCCCGCGGCTGGTATTAATCCCCACCCAGAACCACGCCAGCGGCGACTAAGCCTCGCGGTGGCATCCCACTCTGCTCAAGGCAAGATTGCCGGCCGTAGCCGTGGTCAGCGGAAGATCCGGCCAATTCCCTGTTATTGAACCTCTGTAACCTTCGCCCCCGCGGGGCGCTGCACTATCTTGTCCTCACATGATTCTTAAGGGCATCTCCAAACAAGACAGGCGTCGCCGGAAGCGGCAATTGTTGAACACCTCCGTGCAAGTATTCACCGGGTCCTCGTGCGTGGAAGCTCTCGGGATTAATCTTAGCGATACGGGGATGTGTCTGTTCGCCATTGCGAATCTGTCTCTGGGATCACAAATCCAGGTTGAATTTCTTCCTCCTCGAAGCACGGAACGGGTTCGAGTCTATGGGATCGTCCGCCATCGCGCTCTCTACCTCTACGGAATCGAGTTTCCACCGGATTCAGACCAACCCCAGGAAAATGAGGCAGAGGTCGGCACAATTACCGGTCGCGCGGAGGTTAGGGCGGACGGATTTTGAGTGAAATCGGCCTTATTAGCAGCAGTTATCACTACTGGTCACTGATTCTTGGACCCACATCCCTCAGATCGTAGGCAAAAGCAGAACGTCGGGTAGTCGCCAGCTGGATATGGTTTTGCTAAGGTGATCGCCACAGTGCGGTCTGCCCTATAATTCTGCATGCTGTGGGGCATTCCCCGCACCTCGAATCGCTCAATGGAGGTGATCATGAATAGGCTCAAGAACAAGTGCACACTCATCACGGGCGGTACGAGCGGTATCGGGCTGGAAACTGCGCGCGCGTTTCTTCGCGAAGGCGCACGGGTCGCAGTCACTGGCCGGAATCCGGAGACCCTGGAGGCCGCGAGTAAAGAATTGGGGAGCGACGTCGTCGCCATTGCATCCGACGTGGGCGACGCAGGCGGACAGAAGAAAGTCGCTGAGACGATTCGTCAGGCCTTCGGAACGCTGGACGTGCTGTTTCTCAATGCCGGGATTGTCGATATGCGCCCACTCGAGAAGTGGGATGAAACCGGCTTCGATCGCTCATTGGACATAAACTTCAAGGGGCCATTTTTCTTACTTCAGGCGCTATTGCCAATCTTCAACAACCCAGCCTCTGTCGTGCTGATGACGTCAATCAACTCGCATATCGGCATGCCCAATTCGAGCGTTTACGGAGCAACCAAAGCCGCGCTCCTGTCGCTTGCTCGCACGCTTTCCGGCGAGCTGATTTCTCGAGGTATCCGGTTCAATGCGATCACCGGAGGCCCTATCGCGACGCCCCTGTATGGCAAGCTGGGGATGGGAGAGGCGGAACTCAAAACCCTGCAGGGGCAGATACCAGCCCGGCGTCTCGGAAAGCCGTGGGAAGTCGCTCAAGCGGTTGTCTTCTTTGCATCAAACGAGTCAGCATTCACGGTTGGCAGTGAGCTCGTCGTTGATGGTGGAATGAGCAACCTTTAGAAGCCGCCGATGAGGCAGGTCAGGGGATTTGAGTGAGATTGCTGTTTTGAACGACTGACAGAAACAGATGCCGTGACGCGCTAAACTCATTCACGTGAAAAAGTCACCAGTTCCTTCCACGAGGCGGTATCATCACATCGGAATTCCCACTACCGAGCGTCGAGAAGGGGTACGCCTGATCGAGCACTATGCGACCTTCGTGTCTGGATATGAAACGAGCGCCTACGGAATCGAGTGGATGCGGTTCGAACCCGAGGCGCCGATCCCTGATCTTGTGCGTACTGTTCCGCATGTCGCCTTCGAAGTGGACGATCTCTCCGCTGAAATCGGCGGGAAAGAGATACTTATTGCGCCCGACTCACCCTCACCAGGCGTGACCGTCGCTTTTATTGTTGAGAATGGAGCTCCAGTCGAGTTTCTCCAGTTTGATAAGAAGTGATGCTCGAAAACCGTCAATGGGGTTGTGGCGGATCGTTGGCGAAACATCGCCTTAGCGCTCGTTGACCCGTAACCACCACCCCTGTTGAGTGCGGCATGGTGGGCGCTACGGTTTGTGCGTCTCGCCTGCGCTGGCCACCGCCAGCAAATACCAAGCCGAATGCGGCAGCCACTGCTCGCCCCAGCGCCAGTCATTGTCCGCGCCGGTTTCGCGATAAGGCAGCAGGTAGTCGATATCGCTCTCGTCCTTGAATCCGCTGGTGATTCCATTCGAAATTCCACCCGGCGCGTTGGTGAACTCCCACGAATCGAAATACATATAGGGAGGATTGTTTCGCCCCACGCCGTTCAGCATGCAGGAATCAAAAGGATTCAGCCCCAGAATCCAGTTCAGCTGGTTCGTGGCAAAGGCCTCGAGTTGCTTGCCAAATTCCGGATCGCCAGAGAAATCCCGTTCCGCCAGCCTGGCCGCCGTGGCGACCGAAGCCAGCCGCGCATTCTCACCCTGCCACCATGGGGCCGCATCGCTGTTGTGCGGAAAGAAGAATGATGTGCGGCGCGCCCCGGTCTTGTCCTGCACGTATTCGCGGCTGTAGCCGAAGGGATTGTTCACTTCCGCCGTGATCGCCAATTCGAACTGCAGAGACTTTTTCACCGTGTCCACGACCCGCTGTTTCGTGGCGGGATCGGCAATTTCCGCGTAATAGAGCAGGCTGACGATAGGGAATCCTCCATCGGACGCATGAAAGAACGGGCGCTCTTTATCATCGGCGCGCCAATAATTCCGATTTCCCCCCGCGCTGATCTGCCTCGCCATCAGGCTCTTCGCCCGACGATCGGCTGCTTCTTTGTACTTTTGCTGGTGGGTAGCACGATAAAGTTCGGTAGCGGCAGCCAATCCGCAATAATCGTCCACGATATTTTCTTTGCCGTCATTGGTCAGCTTGAGATTTTCTTTTTCCAGAAACTCGAACGAATCTTCCGCCGCCTTCAAGTAATCCGCGCTGGAAAAATCTCCCGACACCGGATACGCGCTCGCCATGGCCAGCGCGGCAATCGCAATCCCCCCACCCGACCGGTAGCTGACCTCGTATTCCAGGTCGTTGTTCGCCGACTCGACCATTTCCTTCGCACCCTGCCCCGGCGCCCCTTCGATGCCGAAGCGCTTCATCTCCCCGGCAATCTGGCGGCCTTCAGGGGTCTGATCGACTCCTCCGGTATTTACCGAACGGTAAAATGATCCGCCCGGGACTTTCATGCGCACCATGTAATCGGCGCCGAACATCGCCTCATCCAGCAGATGAGACTGATATCGCGCGAAGTTTGCATTGCCGCGAATCTTGGTTTGTTCATAGCTTTTCAGGAGGCTGTAGACGACCAGCGGAATCTGCTGCGGATTGAAGTAAGTCGAAAATGACAGATGCGAGAAATGCTTCCCGTAGTCGCCGGTGGCATCCCACCAGCCGCCATGTGCATCCACCGTGCCCGGCTTCGAACCTTCAAACTTCAGATGCCGGTCGGCCTTGTCGTACTGTCCTGAACTGCGTTCCTCTTTAAAGTAGTAAATGGCGTCCTGCATGGTATTTCGTTCGAGCAAATCACGCTGCACTCGAAATGGAAACGAGCGCACTGTTCCTGATCCAGAGGCGCACTCCAGGTAGTATTTGCCTTCGGTGGTGAAGGAATCGAAATCCAGAGTCCAGAAGTACCAGTCTCTCCATTTCTGCACCGGGCCGGCAGCTTTCGCTGGAATGGACAGAACCTGCTGATGGTTCAGGTTGTTCTTCAGCACGCAACCGGAGATGCTCTCGCCCGCTTGGCCGAGAATCACTGCGTGTTTGGGACCGCTAGTTTCATATCCGAGATGATTCGTGAGAATCTTGGTTTGACCGGCAAGAGATGCAGCAGAGAGCAGCAATAAAATAGTGAAGGTAAAAAGACGTCGCTTCATGATGACCTTCCTCGCGAACGTACCGCTTAGGACAACGTCATAGAGTAGGCCATCCGGCGATATTGTCCAACCGTGGAAGGCATGCACGCCGACGGCGATCAGAGGAGCGCATGGCGCTACGACAGCGTGCTAGTAGATCGCTTTCAGCGAGAACTGAATCTGCCGCGAGGTGCCCGCGGTCTTGCTGATAATTCCAAATCCGCTGCCGCGCACAATGTTCGACGGCAGCCCAAAATCTACAATGTTGAATACATTGAAGAACTCCGCGCGGAATTCCACCGTACCCAGTTCGGCGTTGCCGCGATGCCCGAATGGAGTGTCTTTGATCAGCGCAAAATCATAATCGTGGTAGTCGGGACCGCGAAACGTGTTTCGCCCCAGCGTTCCGAAGCGCCCCAGATTCGGTCCAGTCCCGCCGGGGACATTGATTGGGATATAGAAGAATGATGCATTATTTGCTCCCATGCCGAAGTAGTCGTCGCGCACTGCCCGCGAAGTTGAGAAGTGCGGCATCGTGACTAGGTCGGGACGGTCCGAGCCGCCGTTTCCGGCGCCGGTCTGCTGGATTCCAGAAAACACCGTGAATGGCGATCCCGTCGTTAAGGTCGTGATGTTCAGAAACTGCCAGCCCTTGGTCGCCGTCCGGCCTAGCGGCCGCAAAAATCCAATCTGATCCAGCGGCAGCAACTGGATCACGCTGGCGGCGAATACGTGCGTCGTATCGAAGGTCGATGGTCCCTTCTCGGACGATGGATCCCATGGATTTTGGGGCACGGTTTGCAGGATCGTTCCCGCCGTTCCCAGCAGCCCACCGAGTACGGCGCTGGTATCGTCGAGCGACTTCGAATACGTGTAGCTGGCCTGCAATCCCAACCCCAGCCGCGCAGAATTCTTGGTCAGGCTGGTTTGCAGCGCATGATAGGTCGAATGCGAGCCGCTGCTCATGATGACCTCGGGCCCAAAACCTCCCGTGGCATGCCCCGCGGCATTGAATTGGGTAAACGGCGCGAACCCCGGGGCGGCTCCCGTGTAGCTGTTCGGCGAATACGCCCGCGCCAGATGAATCCCGGCGGTGCCGACATAAGCGGTGGTGAATTTGAAGTCACCGAAATCGTGATCCACCCCTGCCGTCCAGCTTCCGACATATCCATTGGCAAAATTTTTCGCGATGCCGGTGATGTTGAGCAGTTGCACGTTGCCCGGCGTGAGCGCGTCCAGGTCTGACTGAAATCGTGCATAGTCGAAAACTGTGTTGGCGGGCACATCCTGCGTTCTCCCGCTGGCAAAGATGGGCTGGCCCTGAATGTTGTAGGCCGTCGGCAGATTCAGCGAAACAAACGTATCCTGAAAAGCAACTGGATAGCCGGGCTCGGCAGAAATGGTAGGCGCAAAAACGTACGGAATCGCCGCGGTCAAAAAATTGTCTTGCCACAGATTCGGAATCAGCGTCGCGATCGAGCCGCCGGCATGCAGCACAGTGCGCTTTGTGACCGCATAATCCAGCGCCAGCCGCGGTCCCCATCCATTCCAATCCTGGTTGTACGGCGGTTGCGGATTGATGATCACCTGTTGCGTCGCCGTACGATCCCAGTACGGCACCGCTTGGCCGTTGGCGCCCATAAATATCGGGAGCGACGTGCGCTTCGTCGCTTCGTGAATGCGGCTGTTCACTTCGTAGCGCAAACCGTAGCTCACGGTGAGTTGCGGACTGGCCTTCCAGGTGTCCTCAAAATAAAAGTTGTAAGCTTCGCGCCGGACTCCAGCCTCGTTGAATTTGTCGCCCACGGGTGTCACACTGGCCGCGGCCATGATGTTGTAGGAGTAGGGCGCTGCCGTCAGCAATCCGCTCAGCGAATCGGGCAGCGGATCGCCGATATGAATGTCGTGCGTCCCGCTGGCTGACCGAATATCGACCGGCGAGTATGCCGTGCCGCCGCCAAAAACATAAGCTCCATTTGGGTTCACTCCGAAAATCGTGGAATCGCGATTGGCGCGAAATTCCAGTCCCCACTTGAAGACATGAGAGCCGCGCGTAAAACTGATTTCCTGTTTGAGCTGGTAAAGATTTCCGTAAGAGCCGTAGATCGATCCTGCCGGCTGGTTGAAAGCCTGAAACAATCCATCGGCGTAACCGATCGCCGGCTGCGTATGGTTGGGCGTGGGGAAAAACGGCGTGCTGCGAATGTATCCAAGTGATGTCTCCGAGGTCATGTGCGGGGAAATGGTTCGGGTGTACTTCACGCCCGCATTCCGCTGGTGATCGTAAAACTGAATTCCAAAGCTGGGATTGAGCACGGTCTGGTCCGGATTGGTGAGCGGCCCGGTCACCTGATCCAGGCTGAACCGCGTCAGCAGCGAAGCTTTATTCGAAATCTGGTGATCCACGCGGATCGAAAACTGATCCGTGATCGTCACCACTTTCGACGAAGCCGCATAGGTACGATCGCCAAACGCTCCCGCCGGCGTGTTGGGCAGCGGATAGCCGTTGAGCACCGCAACCACAGCCGCATTCACCGGAACCGTCAGCGTGTCTCCCGGAAAAGTCGTGGTATCGATTCCCTGCCGCTCCGCCGCGGTCGGCACCGGAATCACCTGCGTCGTCCCCAGCACCTGCCGGAAGCCCTGATACTCGCCGAAATAAAATGTACGATTGCGCCCGTCATAGATTCCGGGAATCACCACCGGCCCGCCGTTGGTAAATCCGAACTCATTGCGGGCGAAGGGAGGAATCCTTCGGCCGCTGATGGCCGGCGAAGGATCGAAGTAATTGCGCGCATCCAGCGCCGCATTGCGGAGAAACTCGAACACGCTGCCGTGAACCTGATTCGTGCCGGACTTGGTGATGACGTTGGTGAAACCGGCCGCGCCGTGCCCAATCTCGGCGGGCAAGACGCCGGAACTGGACTGCACTTCCTGGATCGCATCCACATTGAAATTGGAAAAGGTCGCCCCGCCCATCTCCGGATCGGTCGTATCGAAGCCGTCCATGGCGAAAACTCCGGTGACGCCGCGTTGCCCGTTCACCGCAAATTGCTGGGTGAAGTTGGCGGCGCCGTTGGTATCGGTCATGGTCCCGGCCGCCAGCAGCAGCAACTTGCTGAAGTCGCGCGCGTTCAGGGGAAGGCTCGACACTTCCGAACTGGAAAGATGCTCGCCTCCGCTGGCCTGCGCGGCGGAATGGCCGCCGGGCGATGCAGAACTGAGTTCCTGCACTGTCGGAGCTTGTGCTTGCACGATCTGCCCGGCAGAAGTCAGTTGCAACGACACTGTGAGGGCAGCAGCATCTTGGACGATCAAAGAAGCGGCCCCCTTCCACTGCCTGTCGCTGGTCTTCACCGAAAGTTCATACGCCCCCACAGCGATCCCGGCAAATTTGAACGTCCCATTCGCCGCCGAAGCCGCCGTGTATTCGTGGTCAGCCGAACGAAGTTTGACGACCGCGCCGCCGATTGGATTCCCAGTGCTGTCCGTCAGGACGCCAATCCAGGAAGCAGTGGTAAGCGCGCTCGCCGAATGAACTGCGATCAGGATCAGCACCAGGAACATGGAACAAAATCGATTTTTAAGCGGGTTTAACATGAACCGGGAATTATAAAGTCCGCCGCGGTGATCCGGTGCGAATCTTCACGGTGGATCGCTCAACGCGCTCGTAACAGCGCCGCTATCTGGCGAGTGAGCGCGATACTGGAAGGTCAGAATCTCCACGCGACAGCCGCTCCGCAGCATTTTCTTTGCCTGCAGCTCTGCGCGCCTTCGTGCCCGCCAGAAATCCGATTGTTTCGTTGACTTTGACTGGCATCCGTTCCTAACATGGCTCACCGAAGCTCGGGACGTGTCCGCTCGGCCGCGACTCGGTCCGCCATGATCGGTCAAACTGTTTCCCATTACCGGATTCTCGAGAAGCTTGGTGGCGGCGGGATGGGTGTGGTCTACAAGGCCGAAGATACGGAACTGGGGCGATTCGTGGCACTGAAGTTCCTCCCCGATGACGTGGTGAAAGATACGCAGGCGCTGGAACGCTTCCGGCGGGAGGCGCGGGCCGCCTCGGGACTGAACCATCCGAATATTTGCACCATCCACGAAATCGGACAGCATGACGGCCAGCCCTTCATCGCCATGGAGTTTCTGGAGGGCGCGACGCTGAAGCACCGCATCATGGGGCGCCCGATGGCGAGCGAGGCGCTGCTCGATCTCGCGACCCAGATCGCCGACGGGCTGGACGCGGCGCATGCCAAGGGCATTGTGCACCGCGACATCAAGCCGGCGAACATCTTCGTCACTGCGCGAGGACAAGCGAAGATTCTGGATTTCGGATTGGCGAAAGTGATTCCGGTGGCTGGCGAGAGAGCCTCGGTAGTGGCGGCCGCGCCAACCGCGATGAGCGATGACCACTTGACCAGTCCGGGCAGCACGTTGGGGACCGTGGCCTACATGTCGCCGGAACAGGTGCGCGGCGAAGAGGTGGATGCGCGCACTGACCTGTTCTCGTTCGGAGTCGTGCTTTACGAGATGGCGACCGGGCTGCTGCCGTTTCGCGGGGATACGTCGGGGCTGATCTTTAACGCCATCCTGGAGCGGGCGCCGGTGCCGCCGGTGCGGCTGAATCCAGACTTGCCCGTCAAGCTGGAAGAGATCATCCACAAGGCGCTGGATAAAGATCGCGATCTCCGCTACCAGCACGCCAGCGACATGCGAGCGGACTTGAAGCGGCTGAAGCGGGAGACAGAGTCCGGGCATCAGGTGCGGCCGGGGGTTGCGCCGAAGGCAAAGCCCAGTCGTGGCAAGGCGATTGCTGCTGCCGCAGCCGGAATGCTCGTACTCGCGATTGTCGCGGGCGTGTACTTACGCTCGCGCGCGCCGCAAGCGCCCGCTATTTCTGCGCCGCCCCCAATACCCGTGCAAAGCTCGGTGCGAACGCTGGCCGTGCTGCCATTTCGAGATCTTTCCGGGCAAGGGACGGAAGTATGGGGCGTGGGAGTAGCGGACGCCATTATCAGCCGCCTGGCCACGCTGCAAAATCTGGCGGTGCGTCCCACCACCTCCGTTCTGAAGTATGCCAATGGAACCGATGACCCTGGACAAGCCGCGCGGGATCTGCAGGTGAATTCGGTACTGGCTGGGACATATCAGCAGATTGGCGGAGTGATGCGAGTTTCGGTGCAGTTGATCGATCATGGCGCAGCGCGCTGGGCCAGCCGCTACGACCTACAGGGTCATGATTTGCTGCGCTTCGAGGATGATGTGGCGGAGAAGGTGGTTGGGGAATTGAGCGTTCAGCTGACGGGTCAGGAGGAACAATCCTTAAGAACCGCAACCACAGATTCCAGCGAGGCCTACGAGCTGTTGCTGCAGGGGCGCGCCGATTGGACTGACTATTTTGTGAATTCGCGGCGCCAGTCTTTACGCAGGTGCCAGCAAGATTGTTTGCGGGCTATCGACAAAGATCCAAACTTCGTCGATGCTTTTGCGCTGTTGGCACAGGCCTACTCGCTGGAAGCCACGAATTTTCAGGAAAACGCTGCGCGGAACCTCTCCCTGGCGGAGGAAGCTGCCCGCAAGGCCGTGGCTTTGAACTCACGTTCGTTCGAGGCAAACCTGTCTCTGGGCGTAGTCCTGGGCGAGGAAGGCAAGAATGCCGAGTCGATTCCCATGCTTCGGGAAGCTGCGATGCTGGCTCCTAATTCGGCATTGGTATGGAAGCATCTGGGGTACATCTATCACTATGCTGGACTGACGGATCAGGCCGAAGCCGCTTTTCATCGAGGTCGTGACCTGGACCCCGTTCTGCCTCAAGCCTACTGGATGCACGGGCGCATGCTGCTTTATCAGGGCAAAGCGCACGAGGCCGAACAGGAAGTACGACGAGCGCTGGAGCGCTTTCCAGATCAATTCAAACTGCTAATGTTTTGCGGCTACTTCCTCTATTACGAAGGCAAAACGGAGGAAGCCGTCGAGTTTCTGAATCGCTCAGTGGAAGCCAGTCGAGCGCAAGCCGACGAAGAGCCGCTGGTTATGTCGGCCATCGTGCATGCGTCGCTGGGCCAGCGCGACAAGATCGATCCGAGAATTTTCCGGTACAAGGCCGAAGAAATTGTGGACGGCGATCTGGCAGAGTGGATTGGCGCAATGTACGCACAATTAGGGGATAAGCCGATGGCGCTGGCTTTCTTAAGACAGGCGGTTCGCAGGGGAAATCATAATTATCCCTGGTTCCAAAGGGATAAGAATTGGGACAAGCTGCGCGGCGATCCGGAATTTCAGCAGATCATGGCCGAAGTCGAGGGCTACTGGAAACATTACAAGGAGCTGTTTGAACCTACTCCTTCGTGATTGCTTTTCTTGCCCGCGCGGCGTGGAGACTGAATGGGCGCGGGCGGGTTCGCTCATGCGACAGTCGCCGAGATATCGGCGCTACAAACCTTCCTGAAACTTGAAACATGAGACTTGGGACCGGGATACCCCAATCCTTCGAATCGCATTGCCTCAGAATTCGCCATAACACGCCCGTGTCACCGTGGTAGCATCTCCTTGACGCCCCTTCCCTCCCGGCAGCCAATGCCCCGCGCGCGTTCCATCCCGTTGTTGCTCGCCGTGCTGATAGCGTTCTCGTGCATCTCCACCCGGGCTGCCGAACCACCCTGGCTCGAGATTCACTCTCCGCACTTCACTGTAATCACCGACGCCGGAGAAAAAAAAGGACGCGAGATCGCCCTGCGCTTCGAGCAGATGCGCGGCGTCTTCGCCATCCTGCTCTCGCGCGATCGCCTGAATCAATCGCGCCCTCTGACCATCCTCGCGCTGAAGAGCGATAAGGATTATTACCAGGTCGCCCCGCTTCGCCAGGGCCAGCCCATTGACGTACCGGGATTTTTTCTTCCCGGAGACGATCAGGATTTCATCGTTCTGAATACGTTCGAAGAAGATCCCTGGCGCGCTGTCGCCCATGACTTCGCCTATTCTTTGCTGAGCTACAACTATCCCCCGGCCCAGGGATGGTTCGACGAAGGCCTCTGCGAATATTTCAGTTCGATCCGCCTCGACAATAAGACCGTCGAAATGGGCGGCGACCCCGAACTCGAACCTTCCGTCAAAGAAGACCTGCTCGGCAACATGAAGGAAACCCATCCCGCCAAATCGCTCACCGAATTATTGGGGGCGCAGGTCTGGCTCGCGCTTCCTGACCTGTTCACCATGAGGCACGATCCTTCCACCCACAACGAAGGCTCGCATCATGTCCTCTACTACGCGGAATCGTGGATCGTGATGCATTACATGATTCACCAGAGGAAAATGGAGGAGACGGGCACGTACCTGGGGCTGGTTCTGGCCCAACACCTTTCGGTCGAAGATGCCATCAAGCAAGCCTACGGTATGACGTCCGCGCAACTTGAACAGGTGGTGAAGGATTATTTCCACGCGCAGACCGGGTTGACCGATGCCGTCGACGCTGCGCGCAAGACCACCGTGGACCCAACCAATCCCGCTACCGCTACGGCAATCGACCGTTTCGCCAGCCCGGTCGCCCCGGATGATTCGGTCATCACGGCTAAAGCATTTCCCGAGTCCGACGCCCAGGCGCTATACGCGGGCATACAACTGCGCATTCCGGAACGCCGCGAGGCCGGGCTGAAGACTCTGCAAATGCTGGCGACCACGCCCACCGCAGCGGATAAGAAAGCGGAAGTCAAAAGCACCAAGCGCGTCGGCGAAGATACCGAACAACTGCCCAGCGACGCCCTCGGCGATGCCATCGCCCATCGCATTCTCGCCTATGACCACATTCAGCACGGCGAATTTCAAGAGGCCTTCAGCGAAATCAGCGATGCCGCGTCTCTGAATCCGCGCGATATGTGGACGCGTTACTATCTTTCGCTCGCGAAATACCGCATGGCGCAGGCCAAACATACCGAAATGATGGGTCTCGCCAACATGATGCTCGACCTCAAAGCGGTGCTCGAATGGAATCCGGAGATGGCCGACGCTTACGATCTGCTGGCCGTAGCGCGCAATGCCGGAGGCACGCCTACCCCCGCCATGCAAGCCGAACGCGCCGCCATGAATCTGAGCCCCCGCGACGAAAACTACTCCCTTCATCTCGCCGAGATTTACATGGCCAGCAAGAAATGGGATGCTGCCAATCTCCTGCTCGAGCGCCTGAAAACCAGCAATAATGCCCAGATTGCCTCGCAGGCACGCGACCTGATTTCTCAAGCCGGAGCCGAACGCAAATACGGCATCGCCCTCACCTCGTCCGGCGCCGCGCCATCCAAACTCGAACCGCAAAAGACGCCTTTCGATGTGCTGGACCAGGATGAGGCCAAGCGCGAAGCTGCCGAAAATGCGGAACAGACATCTCCCGCCGACGCGCGCGTCACCAAGTTCGCCAAAGGCCGCCTGGTGGCTGTCGATTGCTCGCAGGCTCCTTCGGCAATCCTCACGGTCTCCGCCGACACCGGGACGCTGAAGCTTCACACCAGCGACTACAAGTCCTTGCTCCTGATCGGGGCCGACGACTTCTCCTGCGACTGGCGCGACCGCCAAGTCACAGTGAATTACAAGCCCGGCAAAGGCCGTGAAGGCGACCTGGTCTCGCTGGAAATGCGCTGAGGCCAAGGGGCGCCCGTTCCGGTTTGTTGAGGGTTTTCCCAACAAGTGTCAAGCTCTTATTGACCTCCTGCATCCTCTCGGCCTAAGATTGCCACCCGGTCCCTGAACCGTTTCCCTAGGAAAGGAGTCCGCTTATGCCTCTAACGATTCAGACCAAGCACGTAGAGCCTGACATTGTGGTCTTGGAAATGGTGGGGAAGATCACCATGGGCAACGATTGCCGCCAGGTGGAGTGGACCACTAAGAAACTCGTGGAAGAGACCCGGAAAAAACTGATCTTCGATCTGAGCGGCGTCACCCATCTCGACAGTACGGGAATCGGCATCATCGTCGCCGTCGCCGGGCAGATGAAAAAAGCCGGTGGAGAGCTGCGCGTCGCCGGCGCCAACCAGCACGTCGACCAGATTCTGCGCATGACCTCCGTTGATCAGATTGTGGGTTTGCACCCAACCGCCGACGAGGCGGCCGCGGGTTTCTGACCGGCGCTCGGTCAAGGTTGTTCCTCGTCGACTCCGCGTTTTAATCGGCTTGTATCGCTCCGCTTCACACCTGCAGACTACGCAGGTAGGGCACACTCGCCTTCATCATGTCGAGCTTCATCTCGACAAAATAATTCTTGATCCCGCCCGTCTTGGCCGCGCTGAAGATCTTTTTCCAATCCAGGCTGCCCTGTCCCACCGGCACGATTTTCTTGGCCGCCGCCGACCAGCCTTGCACGTGCATGGAAACAAAGCGTCCGGGATATTTCGTAAAGTACTCCGCCGCGTCGTATCCCTGGCTGATCGTTGAAATCTGGAACTGGAATTTCACATACTTCGGATCGAGCAACTCAAAGAGCACATCGTAGGTGCGCTTGCCATCGACCTGGGAAAGCTCGAAGCCCTCGTTATGAAGGCCCTGCACGATGCCGGCCGCAGCCGCCTTCTCGCCCATCTTGTTGTACTCGTCAGTGGCCCGCTTCACATCATCCATCGTCGGATGGTCGCCCGCCTCCAGGCTGGGCACACACATCTGCATCAGGCCGACGTCTTTCGCCCAGGCAATCCGGTCATCCTGATTCTTTCGCAGTTCATCGATGCCGAAGTGCGAACTCACACAGGTCACGCCCGCATCGTTCAGAATTTTTCTTAGTTCGACTCCCTTGTACTTGGCCAGCCCGGCGAAACCCTCATCGGCATAACCGACCGGCGAACATAACTCGACGCTTTGAAATCCGGCATCGGCCAACTGTTTGATCGTGCCCGGAAAATCCTGCGCGATCATCTGCCGCACCGGCCAGGTCTGACATCCGATCGGCATGCCCAGCGGATTGGCGTAGAGTTTCAGCGCTCCTGAAGTAAGCAATCCCGCCGCGGCCGCCTGTGTTGCCGCAATCTTGCAAAACTCTCTTCGAGAAATATCGAACATAAATGCCTCCTGGGAAGCCGCTTTCGTTGGGTCCTGGTTCGTGTTGTTGGGCCCTGGTTCGTATCAGGGCATCGCTTTAGCGATGCCACCAGCTCTGCGCCTCGCCGAACGGCTTTAGCCGCTGCGGCTCGCCGCAGGCAGCGGCTGAAGCCGGATAATACACTCGTCTTTCACGGCACGCCTTAGGGCGTGCCCTGATACAAACCTTCCCCGAACAAACCTGCAAGAACTGGCGTTAAAGTTCCCACCCGGCCCGGCGTTCCGGCCGGATCATATTCAGCGCGAAATCGGAATTGTTCGCTCTCATGGTGCCGCGGTCCCAGGTCATCTTTTCCCCGGTGCGCACCGCGACGTTTCCCAGCAGCAGGGTCTCGGTGACCATGCCCTCGAATTCGAAATTTCCCCCGGGCTTCACCTTGCCGCCTTTACAGGCATCAAGCCATTCGCGTTCGTTGCCCGGCGACCGTGGCAGCGTCTTGGGCGGCTGTTTGTAGCTGTCCATTTTGCTTTGCGGAATCAGCGCCGGACGCGACCCATTAAACCCGCACAGAATCTTTCCACTGTCGCCCACAAACAGCAGCCCTTCATCTTCTTCGGACTGCCCTTTCCACGGACGCCCTTCTTCCAACTCCTCCGGCCGCTGCGGCTTCAATCCCCCGTCGTACCAGCTGAACTTCACCGGTGGCATCTCCCCGCGCGCCGCGAAGTCGTAATGAATAATGGAAGCCGCCGGATAGGTCTCTTCGTAGCGTTCCGTCGAAGTGGCTTCCACCGTCACCGGCGCATCCAGCTTCAGTACGCGAAAAATGGTGTCATAACTGTAAGAACCCATATCGCCTAGCGCACCGCATCCAAAGTCGGTCCAGCCGCGCCACGAAAACGGCGTGTACACGTGATTGAAGGGACGCTCGGGCGCCGGCCCCAGCCAACGATCCCAATCCAAACCTTCCGGCACCGGCTGGGTCTCTTTGGGACGATCCAGCCCCTGCGGCCAGAATGGACGGCTCGACCAGTTGTGCACTTCCCGCACCGGCCCAATCGCGCCGGCCCAGATCCATTCGCAAAGCTCTCGCGTCGCTTCCGACGCCTGGTTCCCCACCGCAATCTGCGTAGCCACTCCGCTCTCGCGCGCGATCTCGGCAATGCGCCTCGCCTCGTAGATCGTGTGGGTCAATGGCTTCTGGCAGAAGACATGTTTTTTCTTCTGCATCGCCGCCGCTGAAACCGCGGCATGCAGGTTGTCGGTCGTGCACACTACAACCGCATCGACGTCGCTCTGCTTTTCCAGCAGTTCGCGGAAGTCGTTGTAAGCCGCGCAGCCCTTGTACTGTCCCGATCGCTGCTGGGTCGCATAGTATCCCTCGACGATTTTCTGCGCCGGCTCTCGTCCCGCCACGCCGCCCGTCACGTGCAGGGCATGGGTCAACTCGATCGGCTGGTCCGGGCTCAGCCAATCCCATCCCGAACTCACGCCCAGCAATTTCCGCACCGAGTCGCAGAATTCGTGGACCTCCCACTGCGGATAATCCGAGCCGCTCTGGTTCACGTCGCAGACCGCCACGCCTTGCACATCGGGCTCGTTCAGAAAATGCAGCATGACGCGCAGCCCCTGCGCGCCCACGCCGATGAAGGCAATGTTGACCCTATCGCTCGGGGCAACATGTCCCGCGCCCCCGAGCACGTGCCGCGGAACGATGGTGAATCCCAGGGCCGCCGTCGCGCTCTGGGCCAGGAACTCGCGTCGTGACACCTCATTTGCTGATTTGCCCTCTGACCCGTCCTGATTTTTCATTGCCCCTCCGATCGTGCTTCTTAGCAGCCCACGATTCTACCCCTAACCAGCAAGATTGTTCTGTGATGGAGGAATTAAACCGGCAAGAATTTCGCTACTGAAAATTTTCCCCGCAGCAAAAAACCCTCCCGCCGGGAAAGCAGGAGGGTTCTGGAATGGTTCGCGGGTTAGGCGCGGACGACGTTCGCTGCCTGAAAGCCTTTCGGCCCCTTCAGCAGATCAAACTCCACTGTCTCACCCTCGTTCAGGGTTCGGTAGCCGTTCTCCTGGATGGCGGAGAAGTGCACGAATACATCTTCCCCCGTGGAGCGCTGGATAAATCCATACCCCTTCGCCCCGTTGAACCACTTCACTGTACCTTTCTCTCTCACGGATAAAACTCCTTTCACCAATCGCGAAGAATATGTTCCCAGTTTCTCGGATTCTGCTTCGATTCGACCCGAAGCCCCCCTCGAAGAAGCCGGTGAACTCGAGGTTGCGTCTAAGATGTGCAGAGGGATGTATTCCAAAAGGAAAAGACTCCGCGGCTCCCGGATGCGCTCGGCATCAGTGGCGGGAACTTCTGGAGTCCGACAATTTGGCGCTCATTTCCACTACACCCAACAAACGTCAACCACTACTGGTCTCACCACCGGACCTCGTGTCCGGGATTGCGCACGAATAATAAGCAGTATTAAAACGTTTCGCAACATAAATTAGAAAGAAAACGAAGCATGACTGTCGGTCATCTCCCCCGATTCCCGATAACTTTAACAAAGATAAAGAAATAGCTTCGTAACCCGGCCCGAAACCTGGGTTTGCCCTATGTACGCCAGCGGTCATTCCCTCTGTTAGGATTTATGCTTGCCGTGGCCACTCCGCCCATTCCCGCCGTTCCCCGCACCGATACCCCACCGGCTCGGCTAAATCGGCGCCCGCCCCTGCGCTCTTCCGGACTGGTACTCTCCACCATCAAATACCTGACTCGCACCGACGTCCACACTTTCGCATTCTCGGTTGCGGCGAATGCCATTTTGTCCTTTTTCCCCTTTGTCGTACTCTTAATGACCATCATTCGCCGCGTCTTTCATTCTGAAGTCATGGTGGGGGTAGTAAAAGAGCTGCTACGCGACTACCTTCCGGCTGGGCGAGAATTCGTGATTCGCAATCTGGAAGCCATGGTCAATGCGCGCCAGCGCGTGCAGATTTTCTCGCTGCTCATTCTGCTGGTGACTTCCTCCGGCGTGTTCCTGCCACTCGAAGTTGCCCTCAATCGCGTCTGGCGCTTCGAAAAGAATCGCTCCTACCTGGGGAATCAGGTGGTCTCATTCGGCTTGGCCGTCGCCTGCGGAGTGCTGGCTCTGCTGTCGATCGCGCTCACCGCCGGCCCGGTCGCCTTCATGGAGTTCCTGCTGCGCGGCTACGGCACGGGCTTCGTGCGCGTCGTCGGCTACGTCATGATGAAGGTCTTCGCGGTCGCCGCCAGCATCGCGATATTCTTTCTGATCTATTGGCTGCTGCCCAATGGCAAAGTTCCCGCACGCGCGGTGCTGCCTGCCGCCATCATTATGGGACTGCTCTCCGAAGCCTTGAAGCAAGCCTATATTCTCGCGCTCCCCTGGCTGAATTTTCAGGAGGTTTATGGGCCCTTCGCCATCTCGGTGAGTATGATGTTCTGGGCTTTTCTCTCTGGTTTGCTGCTGCTGGCTGGCGCCAACCTCTCCGCCGAAGAGCATCTGAGGACTGCGCTCTAGCAGGCTGCGGAAAAACTCGAAAATGCCGGTGCGCCCGTGGAAGAGCGGCCCTTCAGGGCCGCGTAAGTCCAGCATAATCAATAGGGGCTTTAGCCCCGGTGGCCGTCCTTGCGCGCCCGGAGGACTTTTTCCGCAACCTGCTAGGATCTCGTTCGGAGCGGTACGCTCGAGAATGCGACGCCGCGTTTGCGGTTGATGCGGCAGATCACGGTCTCCAGCGCCGATGGCAGAAGATTCAAGTCGCGGGTCGGCATCAGCGTGCTCTTCTCCAGATAATCTTCGGCGCCTTCTTCGATCAGTTTTTGCCGGTTCTTTTCCGGCAGGCTGCTCAGGACCACCACCGGAATGTCTCTGGTCTTGGCGTCGCGTTTGAGATGCCGCAAGACCTCCGGTCCGCTCATCTTAGGCAGGATCATATCCAGCAGAATCAGATCGGGATGCCCCTGCTGCGCCATCTCCAGCGCGCGTTCCCCATCTTCGGCACTAATCACTTCATATCCTGCCCGCGACAACGCGCCTTCATTCTCCCGACGCAACGGCAAGCTATCCTCCACTAAGAGAATTCTCACGTGCTTCTCCTTCGCTGCTTTTATCCATCGGCAGCAAGGAGTCCCTTCCTTAACACGCAAAAGTTTCAAGGTTGCAAAGTGGCAAGGTTTCAAAGCCAACACCGTGCGTGTCGCTGTTGGAACCTTGAAACCCTGAAACCTTGAAACCTGTCTTAGCGAACCTACTTCTTCTGCTCCCCGATCGACAACAGTTCCACGTCAAAAATCAGCGTGGATCCCGGTGCGATCGAGGGATCCGGCGGATGATCTCCATAAGCCAGATCCGGCGGAATGAACAATTCCCACTTCGAGCCCACCGGCATTAACTGCAGTGCTTCGGTCCAGCCCTTGATCACCCCATTCAGCGGAAACGACACCGGTTGCCCACGCTTGTACGAGCTGTCGAATTCTTTCCCATCGATCAGCGTTCCGCGATAGTTCACGGTCACGGTATCGGTCGCGCTGGGCTTTGGCCCCGAGCCCTCTTTCAACACCTTGTATTCGAGGCCGTCCGGCAAGGTTTTGACCCCTTCCTTGGATTTGTTAGCTTCGAGAAAGGCGTCTCCCGCTTTCCGGTTCGATTCCCCCTCGGCATGTGCTTTCGCCGCTTGTTGCGCCTGCACTTGCCCTCGCAGCTGTTGCAGCGCGGCTTTCATTTCCTCTTCGGTCATCAGGGTTTTGCCGCCCGCCATCGCGTCTCGCAGGCCGCGCGACACCAGCGCCGGATCGACCGGCAATCCTTGCCGGTGCATCCCCGTTCCGATGCTCATGCCCAAGGCGTAGCTGGCCTTTTCTTTCTGAGTCTTCAGGGTCAGCGCAGTCCCCGTCCTGGTGGTGGATTTTTTGGCGCCCGAAGTTTTCGCCGCCGCGCCGGTGGATTGTGTGGACGAAGGTTTTGTAGTGGAAGCCGCCGGAGTCTGCTGCGCCTGGGCCTGGCCCAGCCACATCATCCCGGCCGCCAGGGCAGGAAGAACAACAGGCAATTTGTGCATAGATATCTATTGTCCCATCGCTCGCGAAGAACCGGCAAATGGAGGTCGCCCGGGGAGCGGCGCCGTTTGAGATCGCTTCCAACAGTCGGCTCGATCCTGAGCGCAGCCGCATTTCAGGCGGAGCGAAGGATCTCGGATCTCGCAGGCGGCTGCGCCAACGTTCGGGCTGACTTCCCGGAGAAGTCATTCAAACCACAACGCTATCGTCGCCCGAATGACTCCGGAGTTAGACCTTTGACAGACCAGAAGAATAAAAAGGTGTTCTGAATCTGCCCGATGGGCTGCTTAGTAACGGCCGATTCATTTCTTTGCATTTCTGGCACGGGCAATGGAAGCCGGGGGATTCGGGGCAAACCACATGGCCGCATCGGCTGCAGCCAAATCGACCCCCGCCTAATCCAGCCATGAGCTTGAAACCATCTCCTTCGACGCAGTAAGGGCAACGAACATCGTCCATTCGAATACTCCTCACCTGGAGCGGGAGCAACGGCCTTGAACCGTCTCCTCTGAGATCAGACTAATGAATGCATGATCCAACTCCCGCATCCGCGATTGGCATACGATACGGTTTGCTGAGAGCCTCTGGCTGGAGCCAACAACCTCTCAGCGGGTTTAGGTCGGCAGGACAGTTTACAGGAAATGGCTCGTCCGTCAAGGCTTTCGGCAGTATTGAGTGCACCGGTGTTGCGGTCGTCTTGCTGAATGCAGGAACGGGCAGGGTTGGTTAGGCTTGCCCAGGGCGGAAACCCATACCTGCACCCGCCCGAGTAAAACCCCAACCTGCAAACCCAAATGTAGGCCACCCGACTATGTCGTCGAGCGTGCAGACAATCCCTTAGGATTCCCCTACAGTACCGGACGTATCGGTCTCTCACTCCGCTCGAACTGGGGCTATATGGGTGTCGCAGCTTCTCCCATCGCGTGCTGGCTATGCGGCGAAGCGGTGAAGTTGGAAGCTTGCAAGATCGATGAACATGGACTGCCGGTCCATGACAAATGCTACCTGGCACGAGTGGGGCTAGAGCAGGCAGCCCTCACTCCGGTCGGAAGAGCAAGACGAAGTAGAAAGCCACCCGCAAAAAGTTCCAGCGAGTAGATTCCCTTCTTTGCTGGCTTTCTTAATCGAAAATGGTAACCAGATTGGACACTGGCTCCAGACGCGCCAGTTGCCGCGTCGCTCTCGCCTTCAGACTCGGGCCAGGTTTGACCGGAATGCGTTTCATTTTGGGCCGGCTTCGCCGTTTTATCTCCGTAATCCACAGGCGGTTGTGATATCCGTCACTGACTTCGCTTTGGGCTGTGTTCTAGTCTCATCCGTTTCCCAGTAATTCCTCCGAGCAGATCACTAGTTGAGGTCCATCCCGTGATCGGGAATCGTCGTTCGTGTCTGCTCGCGATTGTGCTTTGCATGGTGGGAACGCCCTTCTTGGGCGCGCAAACCGCCCAGCCGCCCGACGCTCGGGTCGCCAAGAATTCGCTCAGCGACATCGCAGAGCACCTGCCCATCCTCGTTCAACCCTCCACTCCTTTGCCGCCCCCGGTCATTCCTCACCTTCCGATCCGCGCTCCGGTCTTCGGTTTTCCCGACGTGGTGCGTGCTGCGGGGATGATTTTTTCGGGCACGGTGACCGCGATCGAACGCCGTCCCCCCGCGAATCAAGCCCAGGCCATCGCGACCGTCGCCATCACCTTTCATATCGAACATGCATTCCACGGCGCAACACCCGGCGAGAACGTCACCATCTCCCAATGGATAGGCCTGTGGTCGAGCGGCCAGCGCTATCGCATCGGCGAACATGTTCTCTTGTTTCTCTATCCTCTCAGCAAGTTGGGATTAACCAGTTGTGTGGCCGGACCGATGGGCCGTTTCGAAGTGGACGCATGGGGGCGAGTCTTGCTTTCTGCCCAACATCTTTCCGCCTTCCGAACCGATCCCGTCCTGGGTGGGAGGTCGCGCTTGCGTCTCAGCGACTTCGCCTTGGCGGTGCGGCAAGCCAGTGAGGAGGAATGAGCCATAGAAAGAGGTGACCATGAGAACTCGCATGGCATTGACTGCTCGGTCGTTCCTCCTCAGGCTGGCCTGCGCGGCCGGCATCATTCTGGCCTTCGCCCTGTTTTCTCGCGGTGGCGGAACCAGGAATGTCGCCGGTAGCAGCTACTTCGATCCCACCGTTATGGGCCAGCCTCTCACATGGCCGGCAGGGGCGATCACCTACTACACCGATCAGGGAAATCTCAGCCCCATCCAGCCCAACGCATCGGCCAACAGCCTTGTCGCCAGCGCATTTGCGCAATGGACTGCAGTCACCACGGCCGCTCTGTCAGCTACCAGCGGAGGCCAGCTCGCCGAAGATGTTAATGGTACCAATGTCTTTGTGAATGCCGATGGCACCATCTCCATGCCCGCCGACATTCAACCCAGCGCGACCGGAACGCCCATCGGCATCGTCTACGATTACGACGGCTCGGTGACTAGCGCCCTGCTCGGCGCCGGAGCCGGCGGCTCCAGCCAATGCTTTTGGAACGCTGTGACCGGAGGCACGGACAATTATGGCTCGTTCGCCACCTACCTGCATGCGCTGATCGTGATCGACGGCCAGTGCGCGCTGCAGTCCACGCAATTCACCGACGTTACTTACCGCCTGGTGCGCGTGATCGGCGGCATTCTCGGCATGGGATGGTCGCAGCTCAACCTCAACGTGCAAACCGGCTCGCCTCATCCCACCTCGGATGACTATGCCGGATTTCCCGTGATGCACTTTACCGACGCCTGGAACTGTGTCCCGATTACGCTCTGCTATGCCAATCCGTACCAGCTCTCCACGGACGATATCGCCGCCCTGTCGCGACTCTACCCGGTCACGGCACAGAATCAGCCCAGCTTCCCGGGCACGCAGATTTTTTCCGCCACCACCGCCCGCATCTACGGCTCGGTCTATTTCACCGACTCTCATGGCAACCAGACGCAGCCTATGGAGGGAGTCAATGTGGTCGCGCGCTGGATTGACCCCAGCACCGGTCAGCCCTCGCGACGTTATGCGGCATCTTCCGTCTCAGGTTTCTTGTTCAGCGGCAACCAAGGCAATCCCATCACCGGATTGGATGATGCGTTGGGAGTGCCTTTTGCCGAATGGGGATCGAACGATCAGTCGGTGCAAGGATTTTTCGATCTGGCCGGGCTTCCGCTACCCGATGGCGGCAGCGCGCAATATCAGCTGACCGTCGAGGCCCTCGACCCGACCTGGTCAGCGGAAGTTGGACCGTACTCACCCGGTCCAGTCTCCCCTTCGGGATCGGCTGTCCCGATTACTATCACTGTTTCCGCCGGCAGCGACATCGAGCAAGACATTCTCATGACCGGCAGCGGACAGCCGCTTGTCGAGCCGTCGTCCTCCTGGACGGCTCCGGCCGCCGTTCCCCCGGGCGGCGACTGGATCACCTCACTGAACCAATGGGGTAACGTGGATTATTTCCTGTTGCCCGCACAAACCAATCGCACTCTCTCGATCGCCGTAACCGCGCTCGACGAATCTAGCGTCGCCAGCGAATCCAAAGCTCAACCTGTAATCGGAATGTGGGCTACGTCCGATCCGCAAGGCTCGACGCCGGGAGCCTGGACGCTCTCTCCCTTCAACACGGTGACCTTTGCCATGACGCGGCTCGATGCTCAGGTCACGGCTTCGGGAAATTTTCTCGTGGGCATTTCCGATCTTCGCGGCGACGGCCGTCCCGATTACCGCTATCACGCGCACGTGCTCTATGCCGATAGCACTTCTCCGGCTCGTATCAGCGTGAAGGGCGGCGCAGTCACCGTCCTCGGCCCGGCTTTGCTGCCGGGTTGACGACCTCCATCGGCAACGCGGCCGCCGCTCAACTCGCGCTCAGCGCCGGGCAAATCGTGTTATCCGCGCCCGCGTATGGCGATGGCGTGCAGAACATCACCATCACCGATCCGGTGAGCGGCGCCTCTTCCACGATGACCGGCGTCTTGACCTATGGCGCTGCCGCCACCGACAGCATCGTTCTACTCTACGGAGCCAATCCATCCACTCCCGTGGGCGCGCAGGCCACGAATCCGATGAGCGTGCGCGTGCTGGCTGCCGATGGCATCACTCCCGTTAGCGGGGCCACCGTGGGTTGGAGCGCCACTAATAGCGTTCAGCTCTCGGCCTGCAGCGGCGTTTCCTCCTGCTCGGTCGTCACCGATCAGAATGGAGATGCTGCCACCTGGCTCACCCCATCAGCCACCGGGGTTGCAACCATCACCGCGACTCTGGCGCCGGGCGCTTACAGCCCAGCGCAATCGGTCAACGGAACGTTAAATGCGATCGAGTCGTCCTCCGATATCGGAGTCGCGGATCCTTATCTGTGGATCTCCCAGGGAGCCACGGTGAGCTTGCCGCTCACCGCGCGTGCCTTGAGCAACGGAGCGCCGCAGACCAGCGCGCGAGTGAATTTCACCCTGGTCACCGGCTCGGGAACCTTGAGCGCCGCCAGCGCGCCAACCGATTCCAATGGTTACGCTACGGTGACGCTGACGGTTCAGCAGATCGCCACTCTGGTGCAGGTGAGCGCCTGCGTGGCTCCAGGGAATGCTCCCTGCGCCATGTACTATGTCAATCCCGTGCCGGCGTCCCGGCAGGTCTTGCAGTTGGTCTCGGGTGGTGGACAGTTTTCCCTGCCGTTCCAGCCGGTAGTGGTCCGGGTAGTCGATTCCACCGCGCCGCTGAACGCCGTGTCCGGTGCATCGGTCGGCTTTCTAACCACGGTTCTGCGTTCGGGGGGGACAGCGGGCGGCAGTGGCGACACCAACCCAGGTAATCCCGCCATGCCCGTCATCCTCAGTGTCAGCCAGGCCAGCGCCCTAACAGACATCAACGGGTTGGCAAGCGTGGCACCATCGAGTGGAGGATTCAGCCTTCCAGTCGAAGTAGATGTCTCGATCACAGCCGCAAGCGGCGCCATGCTCGACGAGCCGCTCGAGGCATTCCCCTCGCCGGCAGGGGACGATTCGCTCAACTCACGCCCGACCGTACAGCCAATGCGACCCGTCGGGCCGGTCCGCGGGTCGGAATCAGCGCCAAAGTGATTTTAGGGAAGCGGAAGCCAGACCGCACCAGCCAGCTTCACTTCGTCCCCTGATCTTTCGTCCACTGGTCCACCCAGTCGTTGACCGTCTTGTACCACAGCCGCGAGTTCTGCGGCTTCAGCACCCAGTGGCCTTCGTCCGGGAAGTAGAGCATCTTCGAGGGCACGCCCAACATCTGCAGGGTGGTGAAAAGCTGCAGGCCCTCGCTCACGTCGAGCCGGTAGTCGCGCTGGCCGTGGATGACCAGCGTCGGCGTCTTGAAATTGTTCGCATACTGGTGCGGCGACCACTTCTCATACATCTGACGGTTCGTGTAAGGCGTGCCTTTGAACTCCCAGTCGTTGAACCAGAGTTCTTCCGTCGTGCCCCAGGCCGACTCGGCATTAAACATGCCGTCGTGCGTCACGATGCACTTGAAGCGGTCGGTGTGGCCGAGAATCCAGTTGGCCATGTATCCGCCATAGCTCGCACCCAGCGCGCACTCGCGGTTTTTGTCGATGAACGGATACGTCTGCTCGGCATAGTCGAGTCCCTTCATCAGGTCTTCGAACGGAGCACCGCCCCAATCGCCGTTGATGGCGTCAATAAACTTCTGCCCGTATCCGGTCGAGCCGTGGAAGTTGATCATAACGACGACGAATCCGCTGGGTGTCCCAGAAGTTGGTGACGCGAACAGCTCGGGATTCCACCGATAGCTCCAGTCGTCTCCCCATGCGCCTTGCGGCCCGCCATGAATGAGGAACTTCACTGGATATTTTTTCGAGGCATCGAAGTTCGGCGGCTTGACGAGGAAGCCTTCCACGCCATCGCCATGAGCGCCCTTAAAGGAGAACGACTCGATATTGCTCATGTGGGCCTGTGCGAGCAGTGAATCGTTGATATGTGTCAGCGGCCAATCTTTGTTGAGCGAGCAATTTTCTTTTCCAGCATCGACGTTTCCGGTACGCGCCGGACAACCCGGCCCAGCCGGGTCACCGGCGTAGATTTCTGTCGGCGCCGCAATTGACATCCGCGAGAATACGAGCGTTTTACCATCAGGAGTCACCGCCAAATCATCGTTAAAGCCAGCCACGATTGCACGCCGCGACGACCCCGCACTCGCAACGTCGAGTGCATAAACAAGAGAATGACCTTCGTGCTCGGAAGTGAAATAGGTTGTCTTGGAATCTCTGCTCCAGAGTAAGGTTCCGACCCACTGGTCGAAATCCTCCGTCAGATTCGTCTTCTCTCCGGTCTTGCGGTCGTAGAGCATCAGCCGGAAGCGGTCGCTCTCGTATCCGGGACGCTGCTGGGCGCGGTAGCCGATATAGCGGCCATCGGGCGAATAGAGCGGCGACGTGTCGCTGGCGGGATTGTCGGCGGTGATGTTTTGCGCCGGCCCTCCCACGACCGGAACGATCCACAGATCGTTGTTGGTGGAAGCCGCCGGATTTTTGTCGTGGTTCGAGGCATAACAAATCTCCTTCCCATCCGGCGAGAAGGCATAATCATCCTGTCCGCCCAGCGAGAACACGGGCGATTCGAAGTCTCCGGGTGTGAGATCATGCGGCGGAAACGCAGGGTGGATCTGCCGAATCCCTTTTGCATCCGCTTCAACCTTCGAGTCCTTTGCGATCGGCACCACGAAGATGTGCGATCGCTTGCCCTCTCTGTAGGCATTCCAGTGGCGATAGAGCAGGTGCTCGAAGATGAGCGCTTTGACTTTCGACTTTTCGCGGGCCTCGACTTCCCTGGCGTTGCACGCCATCTGTGCGAGCGGCTCGCCGTCGCATTGCGGATACACGTCCGAAGTAAAAAGAATATTCTTGCCATCTGGCGACCACAGCTCGCCCCCGGCTTCGGTCGGGATTGAAGTCAGCCTCGCCACGGAGGTCACGCTTCCGGCAGCGTCATCGAAGTCGGCAATCCACACTTGCGAGCTGCCATCTTTGCTCGACAAAAATGCGAACCGCTTCCCATCCGGCGCCCAGCGCGGCCGGTCCGCATCCTGATCGCCGATGATCTCCCGCTCCTGACCTCCCGCCGCCGGCACGATCCACACGTGCGGCGTCTTGGTGTTGGCGTCGAGATCGACATCCACCACGCTGAAGATCACCCACTTGCCGTTGGGCGAAACCTCCGGCTCGCCCACCCGCTTCAGCTTCATCATGTCTTCGAAAGTGAAGGGATGCTTGGCCTGGGCAAAAACGGGAAGAGTAAGGACCAGGACAAGAGAAGAGAGAAGAAAACGACGCATGAGGGCACCTCCAGATCAATCAAACCGGCAAACGGATGAGTGTAGCAGGAGCCGCTTCCAGCTACCACCTTCCTAGCTACCACCTAACAGTTCGCCGTTAAGCCGCCCTATCGCTGCGGAATGCCGACATGGGTCATTTCCGCTAAACTCGAACGTCGGCGGATGTCCGTGACTATGTTCGCGATCGACGAAAACGCGCAGGGCGTCTCCTTTGCCGTGAAGGTTCACCCGCGGGCGAAAAAGAACGCCATCACCGGCGAACTCGGCGATGCGCTGAAAGTATCACTGACCGCGCCGCCGGTCGAAGGCCGGGCCAACCAAGCCTGCATCGAATTTTTCGCAAAACTTTTGAACGTGCCGCGATCTTCCGTTACCATTGCGTCCGGCCAGACCAGCCGTAACAAAGTGATTCGCGTGGCAGGAATTTCTGCTGCCGAATTGCGCGCACGAATCGGGTCGTAGCGCCGGCGTCCCGCCGGCTGTCGGGCGGGCGTCTCGCCCGCCCCGCGGATGCGCTTGCGACAGCCATTAGCTACGGCCGCGCCGCACAGGAGCCACTTTGACCTTTTCTGAACGCCTGAACGAGATCCGCACCGGATTCGAGCGGCCTTTCTGGGTTGCCAACATCAGTGAACTTTTTGAGCGGCTCTCCTACTACGCAGCGTTTGCTTCGCTGGCGCGGTATTTGCACGAGACTTTGAACTTTGGGGTCGAGCGTGCCGGCAGCCTTACGGGATTGTTCGGCGGGCTGGTATGGTTCATGGCCGTATTCGGCGGAGCGCTCGCCGACCGGCTGGGCTTCCGGCGAGCACTCTCGCTGGCTTACCTGATTCTCAGCATCTCGTACTTTCTGTTGGGTTCGATCGGTGCGGCCTGGCTCGCTCCCGTGCGCAACGCCATGCCGCTGGTGGTGCTGGTGTCGATTGTTTTGATGTTGCCGGCTCTGGGCGTCGCGCTGGTGAAGCCGAGCGTGGTCGGAACGACGGCGCGCGCCTCGAAAGAGAACGTTCGCTCCATTGGATATTCGATCTATTACACGCTGGTCAATGTAGGCAGTTTTTTCGGACCGCTCCTCGCATCGTGGGTGCATCAGCACATCAGCGTCGAGAATGTGTTTCGCGTGGCGGCGCTGAGCGTTTTCCTCATGTTCTTTGTTGTACTGGCTCTCTTTAAAGAGCCGCGCCGCGCCGGCGACGCACCCACCGCCAGTCTCAGCCAAGTCACCAACAATTTTCTGATTGTGCTCTCCAACCCCCGCTTCATGCTGTTTCTCCTGATCTTCACCGGATACTGGATCGTCTTCTGGCAGGAATTCATCGCGCTCCCGCTCTACATTTCTGCCTACATCGATCCCAAGGCCGACACCGAGCTGATTTTGGTCACTGACCCGCTGGTCGTCATCTGCTTCACCATGCTGATCGGTTTCCTGACCAAGCGCATGCATGCGTTTCACGCCATCGTGTTGGGTACGCTAGTCTCAAGCGTGGCGTGGATTCTTCTGATCGTGCACCCGTCGGTGTGGATGGCAGTGGCGACGCTGGTGGTAGTGGCGATTGGAGAAATCATCCAGCAGCCGCGTTACTACGACTATATCTCGCGACTCGCGCCGCCGGAGCAACAGGGAACCTACATGGGATTTGCCTTTCTTCCGTTGGGCATTGGATCGCTGATTGGGGGCAAGTTCAGCGGCTGGCTGATGCATCATTTCGGCGAACAATTGCACCAGCCGCGGATGGTGTGGTGGTCCGTGGTCGGCGTCGGCGTCCTCACCACGCTGCTGTTGTGGATTTATGACCGCGTGGTGCGCGTGGAAACAGGAGAGAAATAAATGGCGCGCGCTTCACGCGTCGCTACTGCGACGGTGCCGCTGGTCGGCAGTGCGGCAGAAATTGCCGCCGAGATTCGCAGCGCGCTCAGAGTCGGTGGCTCGCCCGAGCATGCCAGCGGCGTGCAGTGGTTTTTCAAGGACGAAATCAAATCGCATGGATGGTACACGGCCGATTTACGGCGGGAGATGCGGCTTCGCCGCCGCGAGATTTTGGCCCAGCATGGCCTTGAGTTCCTGGTGCGGGTGGCGGATGAATTGTTCTCCGGCGTGGTGCTGGAAGAAAAAGTTGCGGGCGTTTTCTTACTGGAAAATCTGGACGCCCAGTTTGGAGATCGAGAGTTCCGGCTGTTCGAGACCTGGCTGGATCGCATCAGCAACTGGGCGGATCACGACGGGCTGGTGCATTATCTGATCGCGCCGATGGTGACGGCGAAGCCAGCGCGGGTGAAATCTGTATTCCGCTGGGCGAAGTCGCCGAATCGCTGGCATCGGCGCGCCGCCTGCGTGGCCCTGATTCGCGGGGCGCGGGCGAAGATGTACTTTCCGCAAATCGTGAAGCTGTCTGATTATCTTCTCTCCGATCAAGACGACATGGTTCAGAAAGGCCTGGGCTGGCTGTTGCGCGAGACGGCGAAATTCGATGCCCAGCGCACGGTGCCGTATCTCATGAAAATTCGGGGACGGGCCCCACGCCTGGTGCTGCGCACGGCCTGCGAGACCCTGCCCGCATCGGTGAAAAGGAAGGTGCTCGTGACAAAGTCATAGCTCAGAAATAGCTCAGCCAGGTGGCCGGATTGCGCTGTCTGACTCCCGAGAACCAGCGGCATACCGGATAGAGCGCAACCACCACGACGATCCACACCAGATACACGACCGCCAGTGAGTATCCCCAACCCGGCGGCGGTATAATCGGGAAACGTCATCAGCAGAAACAGCAGTGACGGCGGATTACTCCGGAAGCGCGCGCGTTTGCTGAAGCCTGTCGATGAGTTCCTGCTTCTGTTCCTCAACCCGCTTCGGATTCGGAATCAAGGCTTGAAGGTCTGGCGGCGCCTGATTGATCGCATTCGTCAGGCTTGGCAGATTGGATTCATCCTTAAGAAACGCCGCGTAGGATGAAATGATACGGCTCAGGAGCGCGGAGGCCCGCGGATCTCCGGAATAACGTGGCTCAAGCGCTTCTAGGTCTCTCTTGGCGGCGGCTGGCCAGTCGAGACCCTCCACTGCTCGAATCGCGTTCTGTAGCCGGGATCGCTGGGCGGCAGAGAGCTGGCCCATTCGAAGGGCGTCGCCCGCTTCCGTGAGGTGACTGACCAGAAGATCTTTGGCAACGAGAGTTGGAAACAGCGACCCGCCCTTAGCCACGTCTTGTGAAAACCGCAATCCCGCTGCGATCGCGTTAATGGCTTCATCCCGATTGCCGCTATGGTACAGGTGCATTGCGTACAGGAGATTCAGCCGTCCCAGGATTAATGCTTTTCTCGCATAGTCCACGGGAACGTTTTCTCCCAGGCCGTAATCCAATCCCCAATCGCAGTTCGGCAGCAAAGTCCCACGTGCCATGTCTTCAAGGGCCAGCGTGTTCTTCTGAATCAGGTCGTTGTAGCGTGAAATGTCGAGCGGTCCCATGCTGTCGAGCGCGGACTGCAGGTCCCTGGCTTCCTGGTCGGTTATGGCGGCGTCTTGCATTTGGGAGAATGCGGCCCAGTAGCGCAGTGCTGCATTGTCGGCCAGCGCCCCCCGTTGGGCCCTTGCCGTCCCTAGCGCGAAAACCAGCATTACAACCGTCGCTGCCATTCCATTGATTCGTTTCATAACTTGGTTTTCTCCTTGTCCAGCACAGCGAACGCGCTCTGTTTGTTCCTGGAAACGGTTGCATTGTTCGGACGAAGCGCCAACTCATTCATCAACGCCTTATACGACGGAGCTGTTGCGAGCAGGGCATTGGCGTCGCGCATAGTCAGTGGCGGCATTGCCCGAAGCGGCTGAACCGAATCAGAACGATTGGAGTCAACGACCATGTGGTGATTGGTAATCCGGAGGCCTGCCAGTGATAGGATCACCATCGCCACAGCACCCACCACGGAGATCGCGAAAGCGAAATGACGACGCGGTGCCGGTCCGCTCTCCTTTACCGGCAGGGGATCTGGCATCACCGGGCGGAATCGGTTGAGATAATTTTCAAATCGCTCATCGTCCAGATTCGGCACAGGAATTCTCCTTGGGCAGCATCGAGTCTCGCAGCTTGCCGAGCGCATAACGATATCGTGATGCGGCTGTATTCGAACTGACTTCCAACAGATCAGCAATTTGCGCGAATGTGAGCTCTCCCCACACGTGCAGGACCACGACCTGTCTCTGGTCCTCGGGAAGAGCGGCTAACGCGCGCCGCAGGTTCAGTTCGGCCGCGTGGTCTTGATCCGGTGGGCTGAACCAGGGGGATTCATCAAGGGGCCTAATGCGCTCCTGGCGTTTACGCTCGTTGAGAACAGCGTTGCGTACACAACCGAAGAGATAAGCTTTCTTGTCGAATGCTCGATGAAGCTTGCCATTCTGAAGCAGGCTTAGGAAAACGTGATGGACCGCATCCTGGGCTCTGCTTCGTTCGCCTGAGATGGCCAAGGCAAACAGCAGGAGCGAGGGGCCGTGCTGGCGATACAGCGACTCAATTTCGGCGACCCTCCCCTGCGGTTGGTCCATGCTGCGGCCTCAATAGTAAGACAACCGAGCGCTCGGCATTTGTCTAAGGCGGGTAGTGGCTCAGTTTGGTATCTCTTGTTCCAGCGGCGTCATCCCGAAGCCCGGCACAGTTCAGCCGGGCGAGGGATCTCGCGGAAACAGATTGCCGATGCTCGCGAGATCCTTCACTCCGCCTGAAGAACGGCTCCGTTCAGGATGACGACCTATGGAATGGGCGTCCGTCAGGGTTCAAATTGAGCCATTACCGGAAGGCGCAATAGCTTGACTTGATCGGCCAAGACGATGTACTCTAGGCGAACAAAAGGCGAATTATGTCCTCCCTGCCCTTGTTGCCCGTTCTCGAAAAGTCCCGCCGGGTCGGCATTGCGCGGCTCGCTTCCGAGGGTGAGTCCCTGCGCGAGGGGTATAACGTCGAGTATTTCACGCTACCGGCTAAATCTCTGCTCAACAAATGTGTGAGCCGCCGGGAGATGCCCTTCACCTGGACGATCAATCCCTACCGCGGCTGCGAGTTTGGATGCCGCTATTGCTATGCCCGCTACACGCACGAGTTCATGGAAATGCGCGACGGCATGGAATTCGAGCAGAAGATTTACGTGAAGCAGCATGCCGCCGGGCTGCTTCGGCAGGAACTGCGGCGCGTAAAACCCGACGAGGCCATTGCGCTCGGAACCGCGACCGATCCTTATCAACCTGCGGAGCGCCGTTACGAGGTTACCCGTGGAATTCTGGAGGAGTTCGGCCGCCATCGCGGATTCGAACTGGGCATCGTCACCAAAGCCAATCTCGTGGTTCGCGATCTCGATCTGCTGAAGCAAGTGGCCCAAGCGAACAAACTCTCAGTCCACATCACGGTGACAACCCTCAACACGGACCTGGCTCGCATTCTCGAACCGCGCGCTCCGCGCCCCGATCTGCGGCTGGACGCCGTTCGCACCCTTGCCCAAGCCGGGCTGCGGGTTGGGATTAGTTGCTCGCCGGTGGTCCCCGGGATCACCGACGCTCCCCAGGATTTGGAATCTCTGATTCAAGCCGCCGCTGACGCCGGCGCGGATTACGTATTTGCGAATCCGCTCTTCCTTAAGCCATGCTCCGCCGCGGTCTTTCTTCCGTTCCTCGAGCAAAACTTCCCGCATTTGGCCGAAAATTATCGCCAGCGATATCAGGACCGCGCGTTCCTTCCACCCGCTTATGGCAAGTGCCTCTCGCAGCTGATCGCGCGCCTGCGCGAGAAGTACAAAATCACCCGCGCCCGCCGCCCCGCCTATGCCACGCAATGGCCCGTGCAAGCCTTCGACGAGCAACTCAACCTCTTCTGATTGAGTGATTTGGCGATTGGGGAATTGAGTGATTGAGTAATTGGCTAATTGAAAATCGAAGGCTCTAGTCCCAGCGGCGATTTGAATTGTCAAATTACTCAATTACCCAATTACTCAATCGCTCAATCACTCGTTCCTCTATAATTTCGATTGAAGCTCATGGCCACTTCCCCGCCCCCCGGACAGCCTTCCGCGCAGCCGCTCCCGCTTGGCGTGCGTCTGCAGCACTTCTGGCATCGAGTGACTGAAGGGCTCCAAGTCAGCCAGCTCTGGTCGCAGTTTGAGTCGGAGGCGCGGGCCAGCTACCGGCTCTACTCGAAAGACGTCGCCGCGAAAACTCCCGAGGGCCTCACGCACGGCGGCCGCCGCGTTCATCTGATAAAGGAATTTTTCTGGGCCGTGTTCGAGAAGCTTTCGCCCGCCCGCCGCGTCCTGCTACTTTTAGCGCTGATTTTGCTGGTCATCCCCGAAGGTTCATTCGAGTACACCGGCGCCAATGGCAAAGTGCAAATCGGCGAATTCAATCTGCACTTCTGGTCCGCACTCATTCTGCTTTTGCTGCTGATGCTGGAGATCGCCGATCGCGTCGTCATGAAGCGCGATCTGCAGATCGCGCGCGAGATTCAAACCTGGTTGCTTCCCGGCGCCCCGCCGCAGATCCCCGGTCTGGCCATTGCTTACGCAACGCGGCCGGCCAATACCGTCGCCGGCGATTACTATGATGTCTTTCCTCGCCCCGGAAAAACCAATGCCGACAATCGGGTCGTGCTCGCCGTCGCCGATGTTGCCGGCAAGAGCATCCCTGCCGCCATGTTGATGGCCACCTTTCAAGCCAGCCTCAAGACGCTCTCGACCGCGCAAGTCGCTCTGCCCGAACTTGCGTCCAACATGAACCGCTACGCCTGCAGCAACAGTCAGGGCGGATTGCGTTTCACCACCGCCTTCTTAGCGGAGTACGACCCGGTCCGCCGCACCCTCGATTACATCAACGCCGGACACAACAATCCCATCCTGCGCCGCGCCAGCGGGCAGATCCAACGTCTCGATGTCGGCGGACTTCCTTTCGGCATTCAGCCGGAAGTCAAATATGAATGCGCCACCGTCACTCTGGCGCCCGGCGACTGGCTGATCATTTTTACGGACGGATTGGTGGAAGCCGAGAACGCCCGCCAGGAAGAGTACGGCGAGATGCGCCTGCTGACCGCCATTGAAGCAGGAAAGACTTTCGAGCCCAGCGAAATGCTCAAGCGACTCATGGCCGAACTCGATCTCTTCGTCGGGAATACGCCACAGCACGACGACGTCACTTGCATGCTGATCAAATCGGAATAGCGGAGTTCACCGACCATCTGGATGCGGTGTTCTTGCTTGCCACAGCCGCACCAGTTCCCTCCACGTAATGGGTTTGATTTTTTCCTGCGCCAGGATCTCCCGAAAGCGTTCACTCGTGAAAAAATCATAGTCACGCTGTCTCCAGGCCGCGCCCCAGGTCGAACGTTCCCGCGTGGCGGCCCGCAGTTCTTCATCGTCGAACCCGGGATGGATGACGAACTCTGTTACTCCGGGCTTCAGATTCTTAAGCGCATCGACATAAAAATCAGCCCATTTTTCTGGCGGGACTTCCGGTTCGATCGTGACCATGTGGTTCAGCACGATATCTTCCGGCCCGAGACTCGACTGCAAATAGGGATGCCCGGCGAACCAATCTCTGGTCACGAATACGGGGAGATTGTAATCATGTGCGACCCGCAGCATCGCGTCGAACAGATCCTTGCCGCTCATGATCAAGCGGTACTGATGCGAATCGAGATGCGTGGGATGAACCCCCATCGCAAGGGCGCGTTCGACTTGCGCCCGCAGTTCAGTTTCAACTTCCTGGGCATTGATCTGCTCGTGCTCTTCCCAATCGTGGTGAAAATATCCGTTGCTGTCGACTAGGCTAGGAACTTTATCGCGCGACGCGACCGGGCCCCAGCGGTAATACACGCGCTCGCTGGTCAACGTGAGATGCAAGCCCAGGTCCGCCTCAGGATGCGACTTGGCATAATCGGCCATCTCCGGGAACCACGGACACGGCACCATCAGGCTCGCGGAATTGATCGTTCCCGCTTCCAGAGCTTTGATAGCCGCTGCGTTCACCGCGTGGGTTTCGCCCAGGTCATCGGCATGAATAATGACCAGCTTTGTTCCGGGGAGAAATCCCAGTTGCTGCGCCAAGTCCTGGGCAGAGGCGAGAAGGCAAGACAAAAGGACGCCGATTATCAGAGTTCTGAGGACGAACATAGAAATCGGAGCACAAATTGACCGCAGAATTATGCGAGGCTGTTGATTCACTCGGCTTTCTCGCTCTCGTCAGCGATGCCGATCTTCGACAATCGATAGCGCAGCGCATTCCGCGACAGGCCGAGCAGGCGCGCCGCCTGGCTCTTGTTGCCGTTGGCGCGGCGCAAGGCTTCCTGCACCATTTCATCCTCCCATTGTTCGAGCGTCAGGCCAACCGGAAGGAATCCCGGCGCTCCATTGCCGGCCTTCGAGGTCCGCGTATCGATATGGATGTCCTCGGCCTCAAGCTTCGGTCCCTTCGCCAGGGCGCACGCACGCTCCACGATGTTCTGCAGTTCCCGCACATTCCCCGGCCAGTGATAATTCACCAGAATCTGCATCGCCTGTGCCGTGATGCCTTCGATTCCCTTGCCCGACTCTCCGCAGCGCGAGATGAAAAGATTCACCAGATCCGGAATATCTTCTTTGCGTTCGCGCAGCGGAGCAATGTCGATAGGCACCACGTTCAGGCGGTAATAAAGATCTTCGCGAAAGGTGCCCTGCTCCAACGCCTCGCGCAAATCCCGATTGGTCGCAGCGACCAGGCGTACATCGATCTTTATCGTCTTAGTCCCCCCCAGACGCTCGAACTCACGCTCCTGCAAGACGCGCAGCAACTTCACCTGCGTCGCCGGCGGAACGTCCCCAATCTCGTCCAGAAAGAGCGTGCCTTTGTCGGCCAACTCAAACTTGCCCGGCTTGCTGGCCACGGCTCCGGTAAAGGCTCCTTTTTCGTAGCCAAACAATTCGCTCTCCAGCAAATTCTCGGGAATCGCCGTGCTGTTGATTTTGAGGAACGGCCCGGTAGCGCGCCGCGATTTTTCGTGAATGGCACGCGCAATTAAATCTTTGCCCACCCCGCTCTCTCCGCCCAGCAGCACCGTGGCATTGGTCGGCGCGACGCGTTCCACGGTCGCGAGCACTTCCTGCATCTTCGGGCTGCGCGCGACCACGTTGGGATGCTCATAACGCTTCCCCAGCGCCTCACGCAGCGAGCGATTCTCTTCCCGCAGATTGCGAACATCCAGTTCCTTATGGACGACCAGCCGCATCTCGGCCAATGAAAACGGCTTCAGCACGTAATCGGCCGCGCCCGCTTTCATCGCCTCTACCGCGGTTTCTACGCTGCCAAAGGCAGTCATGACGACCACGGGCAGCGCTCCGTTCTGGCGCTTGATGGTTTGCAGGAACTCCAGTCCATCCATGCCCGGAAGTTTGAGGTCGGTCAGCACCAGATCAATGTGATTTTCCCGCAGCAGTTTGAGTCCGGTCTCCGCATCTCCGGCCGAAAACGTCGCGAAGCCGTCCTCCCCGAGGTTCAACTCAAGCAGGCGCCGCATCTTCGCTTCGTCTTCCACGATTAGAATCGCCGGCATAACTGGGCCTTCCTCTTTCTGTTACGAAATTACCAGATGCGCGTTCTCTCCCACCGCGGCGGTCTCGTTTGCGGCGGGGAAGAACATCACAAAGCAGGCGCCCTGCCCGTGCCCGCCGTCCGTGCTGCCAGAACCGTTTTCCACGCGAATCGATCCCTGATGGCCATCCATAATCTTCGACACGATCGACAATCCCAGCCCCACTCCGCTTTTCTTGGTGGTCATAAAGGGATTGAAGATTTGTTCCCGCAGCTCCGGCGGAACTCCCGGACCAGAATCCGCGATGCGCACCTCCACGCCCTCCACCATGCCGCGCGCGCGCATCTCCCGCCGCGCTCGCGCCACGCTCACCCGCAGCACTCCGCCGCTAGCGCTCATCACATCGTAGGCATTCTGAATGATGTTCACGAAGGCCTGCTCAGCCAAGCCTTCATCCAGAGCAACCCGCGGCAGATTGGACTCGTAGTGTTTCTCCACCTGGATGGAAGCGCCCTTCCAGAATTGCGCCACATCGTTGAGCGCGCGGTCGAGAACCGCCGGGAGTTCGCGCGGCGCCAGGTCGGCATGCAACGGGCGCGCAAAATCCAAGAAGCGCGTTACCAGCGCGCTCAACCGGTTGGTCTCGCTCGAAATGTATCCCGCCAGTTCGGTGGCCAGCGGATTGGACTCCGCCAACTTCTGGGTCAGCATTTCCGCTGAACCTTTGATTACCCCCAGGGGATTGCGGATCTCGTGGGCCAGGCCGGCAGACAGCGAGCCTAGCGCGGCCAATCGCTCCGAACGCCTCGCCTCCGCCTGCGCCTGTTCGAGCCGCCGGTTGGTCTCGGCCAGATTCTCCGCCAGTTCCTGATAACGTTGCGTCTGGCGCCGGCTCTCGACTACAAAACGGTTCACCAGCATCGCCGCCAAGAAAAAGAAGGAAACGCGAATGGCTAACCGGCCGTAGCCTTCGGCGGTGATCTCATATACATGGATTACCTGCAGCAAATAAGAGCAATAGGCGACCGACGCTAAGCCGGTCCACGCCAGTGTCGCCGAAGGACTGAAATATTCCGCGGCGGTCACCGCGGGCAGAAAGTAAATCGGATAGTAGTAACTGTTGATGGCGAGTTCTTCGGTGTGATCGATGAGAAAAGTAGCCAGCGCGATCTTCAGCAGAACGACATAAGCCGGACCACGCCGAGGCATGCGTTCGATGAGCCACCCCTCGCCCAGTTGCAGCACTCCAAAGGCCACCAAGGCCAACTGTTTGTGGATCTCGCGCACCGGCGGCAGCACGGCCAGCAGCGCCAAAAACGCGAGCCACAGCACATCCATCCAGTTAATGCTGAGCCGCTTCCCTTCTCTCATCTCTGCCAAGAGATCCCCACAAAACGAGGCCGGGAGGGGCATAGCCTCTCCCGGCGCGGTAGTTATCGTGGACCGGTCCGCATGCGCATCCCATGCGAACCTATCATAGGCCGAGCCGTCGGCGTCAATGGCTCTTCGACGGTTTCGAAGCCGGCGCCGGGTGCGATGGCTGCGGCGGTTTCGACTGCGCAGGGGGCGGAGACGGCCGCTGCTGGCGCCATTGATTGAACTTCTCCGCCTGCTGCTGTTCCTGCTGCGGCGAGCGTTGCTGCACCGGCGCCGTCGGCCTCACCAGCGGATGCGTCGGCTGCGGAGCAGATTGCGCCTGCTCCTGGCGGAAATTGCCATTGGTCGGCTGCATGCGATTCTGCGGAGTCTGCGTGCGATTCTCATTCGGCTGCGGGTTCGTGCTCTCCGCTTGCGGATTACCCTGCTGTTCGTAAGTTCGCGGCTGGGTGTTCGGCATTGTCCGCACCTGATTGTTATTGCCGCTATTCGGTTGGGTGAACGGACGGAATCCGCTCTGGGCCGGCATGCGCTCGCTCTGGTTCACCGGAGCCGGCCGCGCCAGACCAGCAGGACGAACCAATGCCTGCTCATTCAGATGCCCGCCCGCCTGCGCCTGCCGTTGCTCGATGGGACGGGGCGGAGGAGGCGGCGTCCTGACCGCGACCACCGTCCGGTTCACCACCGCTGCCGGTGGTCTCACCGATACTGGCCGACCCGCGCCGATCACACTCGCGCGCACCGGTTCAACCGCGGCCATGCGGCTCACCGGAGCGGACGCGATCTCCCGCGCATCCACATGCATCACGTTTTGCGCTACCGGCCGCGCATTCACAAAGGCATCATGCGAAACCACCGTCACTCCATTCGTGACCCGCTGATTTACATAGGTGACGTTGTTGATGGTCGTATTGTGGTTCACGACGACGGTGTTGTACACGTTGGTCACGCGCGTGACCGTCACCGTCGTATTCGTAACATTGATGTTGTTCACGTAAGCGCGGCTCACGTGATATCCGGGCACGTAGACTTCTCCCGGAGCCAGCGGGAACCATCCCACTCCCACCCCTGCGGCGAAGTGGAAGCCGGGGCCGCCGCCCACGAAAGCGACCATCGCCGGAGCCCACACCGGCCGCACCACCACCGGTCCCGGCACCCAGAACCATCCGCTGTTCACGAACGCCCAGCGTCCATAGTGGAAGGGAGCGAAGCCCCAAGGCTCATCCTCAATCCACGTCCAGCCATACGGCCCGACATAAGCCCAGTGCCCGAAGCGATAGGGAGCCCATCCCACCACGACCGCGCGCGGACGCCAGCACGGGCCATAGCCGGCGACATAGCTCCAGTCGCCATATTCGTCGAGATCTTCATATCCAGTCATCTCGCGCGAAACGTAATTCGCCGAATCGGCACGGTCTTCGCTATCGTCCCGGTCAAAAGCCCAGTTATCGAAATCATCGGAGGGCGGAATCTGCCCGAGATCGTAATCGAGATGCTGATCGTTGCCGGTAAAGCTGGCCGACTGATCCGCCACGACCGTGTAGGTAAACCCTCCGCCGGTCACGCGCCCGCGGCCGTGCCACACGGTGATGTTGGTCTGGCTGCCGTCCTCGCTCACATCCAGACGGTACTCGCCGGGCTGAAGCAACGCGAACGCCAAGTTTGGCGTGTCGACCTCGTAGTTGTCGTCATCGTCCACATGGCGCACGCGCACAATCAGCGAACCTTGCGCCAAACGAATCTGGGTGTTCTGGTCATCGAGTTCCAGGAACGTTATTCCGGTTTTCGGGCCCAACCGCAACGCGGTCGATCCAATGTGAACTTCGGCGCGCGAATTCTCGTCCGCCCACAAATCGTCCCCGGTCACCATGGGGCGATTGGGAACACCCGCGACCCAGTCGTCTTCACCCGCCGGACGAAACGAGATCGAGCCCTGCGAATAATCCAGCCGCCCTACGCGTCCCGGAGGATCCTGTCCCTGATCTTGATCGGAATTCTGATCGGGAGCCTGGTTCTCGTCCTGGTCCTGCGCTCTGGCCGGAAGGGATAATTGAAGAACAAGTACGATGCTGGCAAGAAGCAACATCCACGTCCACCACTTGCGTGTTTTCATGAGAAACGCCCCGTCGCAATGAGATCTTGATACGGCGATCTTACCGCATCTGAGTAAACCCGATAGAAACACTTTAGTTTCCGGGGGCTGAGAAGTACTTGGCAGGAATGGGCTTCAAGAAAACTTTACAAACTGAGCGCTGTAGAGACGCGGTTAGCTGCGTCTCTATGAGCAGATGGTGAAGGCCTCTAGCTTTTCATCTTGGGACGCTGGCACGCGTCCACAATTTTCTTGGGATCGATGGCATCCTTGTCCACCTGCTCTTCCAGGATCTTTCCATCTTTCCCGATCAGGAAGTTCACGCGCCGTGCCGCCTGGTATTGGTCTTTATAGATTCCGTACTCGTGGGTCACTTTGCCGCCCCAGTCACTCAGCAGGGGGAAGGTCACTCCGATCTGGTCGGCAAAAGCTTTATTGGCGAAGGCACTATCCATGCTCACACCCAGGACCTGGGTGTCGGCTGCTTCCAGGGTTTTCAGATTCGCCTGGAAGTTTTTCATTTGCTGGGTTCAACCCCCGGTAAAAGCGAAGATGTAAAACGCCAAGATGACGTTCTTCTTGCCGCGGTAGTCGCTCAACTTCACGTCTTTCAGATCGTTCCCGTCAAAATACTTGAGGGTGAAATCGGGAGCCATGTCGCCCACTTTCGGCATGCTCGAAGCCTCCTTGTTGGTCTGCGAAAAAGCGGGGCCGCTAGTAGCTGCAACGCTGGAAAAAAGCAGTGCCGCCGCCAGCAGGCCAGTGAATTTCATCTGCATCTTGAACTCCCCCCACGGGAGTATAAACAGCATACTCTGCCGGGGCTTTTGCGGTAAAATTAGGCAGCCACTCGGTACCCTGCCGCGCACCTTTCACGTTGCTCAGACCGGGCGCAACACAGTACATTTCACTCGGAGCAGATTCGCGCACTCGGCGAAACTGGGACCCATGAGCCTCGCCACGCTGAATGACATCTTCTTCTGCGCCATCGAACGCAATCTGGATCGCGTCATGCTCCATCGCGAGGGCGGAGCATGGCTGCCCATTTCGTCCAGAGAGTTCGGACAAATGGTCGCCCGCACTGCCGGCGCTTTACGCGATTGGGGCATTCGCCCCGGCGATCGCGTCGCCCTTCTCAGCGAAAATCGCCCGGAATGGTCTACCGCCGATATGGCGATCCTGGCCCTCAAAGCGGTTACCGTTCCGCTCTACACAACGCTCACCGCGGAGCAAATGGCATTCGTCCTGAACGATTCCGGGTGCCGCATCATTTTTCTTTCCTCCGACCATCACCTGCAGAAAATCCTTCCCATCCTGTCTCAGACGCGGTTGGAAAAGATCGTGGTGATGGATCCACTCGAGTTCACCGGCAACCTTGCTCCCTACGCCGGCAAGTGCGTCACCATGAGGAAAATCACGGAGCGAGGAGCCGACCGCCTGGGCCCTGATCTCGAAGCACAAGCCTGCTCCGCCCGGCCCGACGACTTAGCCACCATCGTCTACACCTCCGGCACGACCGGCCATCCCAAGGGCGCGATGCTGACCCACGGCAATATCGCCTCGAATATCACCTGTTCTCTCCTGGGATTCGAGATGCGCCCCGGCCTGGTCAGCATCTCCTTTTTGCCCTTGTCGCACATCACCGCGCGCCACGTGGATTTCGCTCTGCTCTATCACGGAGTCACGCTGGCCTATTGCCCCTTCATTGATCGCCTTCCCGAGGCGCTGCGCGAAGTGCGCCCCTCCATCTTCGTAGCCGTGCCCCGCGTGTACGAAAAGATTTATGCCAAAGCCGAGCACGAGGCGAAAGGATTCCCCAAGCGCGCCATCTTCGATTGGGCCCTCTCCGTTGGCAAGAAACATAAGCCTGAAATCCTCGCAGGCAAGACTCCTACCTCAGTTTCCTGGAAGCTCGCCAACAAACTGGTCTTCTCCAAGCTGCGCGAAGCCATGGGTGGAGAGGTGGCCACTTTCATCTCGGGAGGCGCGCCGCTGGGCCGCGAGCTGGCCGAGTGGTACGCGACAGTGGGCATTCGCATTCACGAAGGCTATGGCCTCACGGAAACTTCGCCAGTCATCGCCGTCAATACGCCTGTCAACCACCGCATCGGAACGGTCGGCAAAACGCTGCCCAACATCGAAGTCCGTATCGCCGAAGACGGCGAGATCATGGTCCGCGGCCCCTCCGTTTTCAAGGGCTATTGGAATCGGCCCGAAGAAACCAAAGCCGCGCTGGTCGAGGGCTGGTTCAAAACTGGCGACATCGGCAACATCGACGCCCATGGATATTTGTCGGTCACTGACCGCAAGAAGGACCTCATCAAAACTTCGGGTGGAAAATTTATCGCGCCCCAGCCGATCGAGAATTCCCTGAAGCTGAATTCTTTCGTTGGTGTCGCCGCCATTCTGGGCGAGCGGCGCAAGTTCCCCGCGGTGATGATCTCCCCCAACTTCGCCCGACTGGAAGATTGGGCACGCGAGAACAATGTTTCGTTTGCCTCTCGCGCCGAGCTCGTGGCGAATGCCAAGGTGCAAGCGCTCTATGAAGAAATCGTGGAGGGTATCAATCAGAACCTGGCTCGCTTCGAAAAGCTGAAACGCGTGCTCGTGGTCGCCGACGAATTCACCACCGATAACGGGGTCCTGACCCCAACCCTGAAGCTCCGCCGCCGCGTGGTGGAAGAGCGCTATCGCCACCAGATCGACGACCTCTACGCCCAAGCCGAAGCTACTCCCGTGCCGTAATCCTGTCGTCGCTTAATCGTAGACCCGGAACTTGCCCTGAGCGGAGTACGAGGAGTCCTTGCCATCGCGGCCGGGCTCAGTACAGGCCCGCGCGTTTTCAGCCCGGATCACGCTCTCACGCTTCTGCCCTTGCAACTACCACGGCGCCGTGTAATCATGCATCCCTTTGACAGCAAACTGCCCTCTCACACACCGGAGACATAAAAACATGAACGAGAGCCAGTGGAGCCGCCGCGATCTGCTTAAAGCGGGTGCCGCCATCGGGCTGGGAGCAACCATGACGACTCACCTATCGGCAACCGCCCTCTCAGGTCTGGCGGCGGAATACAGCAACTACGACGGCCTCGGCCTGGCGCAGCTAATCGCGGCCAAGCAGATCACGCCACTCGAACTCTTAACTGCGGTTCGCGAGCGCGTCGACCTGCTGAATCCGAAGTTGAACGCGCTCTGCCATCTCTTCTTCGACAAGGCGGAAACACAGATCCATGAAAATCCCGGCGCCGGTCCCTTCCGCGGAGTTCCTTTCGCGCTGAAGGATCTTGGCGCCTACTTGACCGGCACCATCACCTCCGGCGGAAGCCGCATTTGGAAGAACAACGTAGCCACCTTCGACAGCACCCTGGTTTCCCGCTACCAGCAGGCCGGATTGATCATTTTCGGCAAGACGAACTCCCCTGAACTCGGGCTCACCGTGACCACCGAGTCGGCGCTCTTCGGCCAAACCCACAATCCCTGGAACCTGGAGCGGACCACGGGAGGTTCTTCCGGCGGCTCGGCCGCGCTGGTCGCCAGCCGCATCCTTCCCATGGCGCATGGCAGCGATGGTGGTGGTTCCATTCGCGTTCCCGCATCCTGTTGCGGCATCTTTGGCTTCAAGCCGACGCGGGACCGCGTCCCGCTCGGACCCTCATCCTTCGAAGGCTGGAATGGCTGTTCTCATCATCACGCGCTCACCATCTCGGTTCGCGACAGCGCCGCGTTGCTGGACGCGACCGCCGGCCAGGAATTGGGCTCTCCGTTCTTCTCGCCCAGGCCGCTGCGCCCCTTTCTCAAGGAAATCGCGCAGCATCCCGGCAGCTTGCGGATCGCACTGATCACTGCTAGCCCTAGCGGAGTTCCTCTCGATCCGGAGTGCCGCAAGGCCGCGCTCGACGCCGCAAAACTGTGCGAGAGCCTGGGTCACAAGGTGGATGAAGCTGCATTCCCCATCCATAATGACGTGCTCAGCCCGGCTTTTCTCGCGGTCATCCAGGTTTCACTGGCCCGCACGCTGGATGACGCCGCCGCAATCTTAGGCCGGGCAGTGAACGAGCAGGACGTGGAAACCGCGACCTGGGCGATGATGCAGGCCGGGAGAAACATCAGCAGCGTGGCCTATTCGCGCGCGATTGTGACGTTGCATCAGATCGGCCTGACCATGGCCAGGTTCCAGCAAGATTATGACGTGATCCTGAGTCCGACGCTGTCGCAGCCACCGGTCCCTCTCGGAGTTTTGAGCCTGTCGCAAGATCCCGCGATTTTTGGCAAGAACATCACCGAGTTCATGCACTCGACCTCGCTCTACAACGTGACCGGCCAGCCGTCCATGTCGGTGCCACTCCATTGGACGCCGGACGGCTTACCGGTGGGCGTCATGTTTTCTGGACGTTTTGGCGAAGACGCCCTGCTTCTGCGATTGGCGGCGCAACTGGAAAAGGCGCAGCCCTGGGCCGACCGCAAACCGCAGCTTTAAGCCCCGGCCGAGACGGGGCGTTCTGGATTTACAATGGATGCCATGTCGGACTCATTGATCATTGCCGGACGCTCCTTCCGCTCCCGCCTCATCGTCGGCACGGGAAAATACAAATCCTTCCAGGAAACCGCGCGTGCCCTCGAAGCCAGCGGCGCCGAGATGGTGACGGTAGCCGTCCGCCGCGTCAATCTCGATCGCAGCAAGGAATCGCTGCTCGATTACATCGATCCCAAGAAATATTTTCTGCTGCCCAACACCGCCGGCTGTTATACCGCCGACGAAGCCATCCGCGCCGCGCGCCTCGGCCGCGAGGTCGGACTCTCCGACTGGGTCAAGCTCGAGGTCATCGGCGACCAGGCGACGCTCTACCCCGACGTGCAAGCCACGCTCGAAGCGACTCGCGTGCTGGCGAAGGAAGGCTTCACGGTTCTGCCTTACACTTCCGACGATATCGTTTTCGCCAAGCGTCTGATCGATGCCGGCGCGGCGACCATCATGCCGCTGGGCGCTCCCATCGGCAGCGGCATGGGCATTCAGAATCAAGCGCACATCCGCATTCTGCGCGAGATGATCACCGGCGTTCCTCTGATTGTGGATGCCGGAGTCGGCACTGCTTCCGACGCCGCGATCGCCATGGAACTTGGCGCCGACGCAGTCTTGATGAACACCGGCATCGCTAATGCCCAGGACCCCGTGCTCATGGCCGAGGCCATGCGCCACGCGGTTCTGGCGGGCCGCCAAGCCTATCTCTCCGGACGCATGCCGAAGAAACTATATGCGACCGCCAGCTCGCCGCTGGAAGGAGTCGTGAGATAGCAAGTGAGAGATTGAGTGAATGAGTCATCGAGTGGTTGGAAAACCGAGCCAATGAATCGGCAAACGGTCACTCAATGATTCAATCGAAAACGAAAGGGCAGCTCTCGCCGCCCTCGGTCAGTAAGAACTTCACTTCACAGCATCTTGACGCTTTCCACCTTGATGGAATCTTTCCCCAGCATCCCGGTGACGGCGACGTGATGTCCTTCGTGCCCCTTCAGCGCATCCGGATTCTCCACCATTAGCACTTGATTGTCGCCGTCGGTGACGATCACCATCTTCGCCCCCTTTGCGAGGCACTTCTTGGTGCACTCTTCCGCTCCCGCATGCGCGGCTTTTGCACCACATTGGTCGTCAACCACCCATCCGTTGACCGTTCCGCTCTTTCCCATGTCATCGAACGCCATGGCAGACAGAGCAAAGACGAAACATACTGCAAGACAGATCGAAACTACTTTTCTCATGGCTGGTCCTTCTCCTTTTTGAAAATCCAGGTTGCGGCCCCACTCCGTAACCAAACCCACAGGACGCATGGGATACTGTCGAGGCCTGGCAACCCATCCCGGCTCAAAGTTGAATGAGGTAGCGGAAATATAGCACAGGCCTATGCCGCGTTTGTCAGCAGCCGGAGACAATCCGCACTCGGAAGTTGCAGGTGCAGAAAAGATCCGGCTATCTTTTCGCCGAGTGATTGGCGGGAGGGACAGGCTTTGCCGGCGCAGGCGGCACGTATACATATTCTCCCGGCTTGGCGTAGCCGAGTTGTTCGCGCGCTTCCTTCTCGATCGCGGTCTGATCGCTTTTGAGGCCCTGGATCTGCTGGGTATAGCGCTCGTTCTCCTGTTGCACCTGGAGAATCTGCTGGCGCAGAGCTTGGTACTCGGCGCGCTTCTGTTTGTACACCACCATTCCGTTGGCCCCGAACATCACGTGCACAAACAGTGAAACCGCAAGCAACGCCACCGCGATGGTGGCGATCCGCCGCCGCAGAGAATACAGAAGCAGCAGCGTCGGTCGGGCGCACTCAATCCACGACGCAGCCATCGCCTCCGCCTGCGGAGCGCGTTCCACCACGGCCCGCAGCCCGTCCTCTGCGCTGGGAAGCCTGGTCATCCGCGAAAAACGTTTCACCGAATCGCCTCTACTCAAAAATCCAATTCTTGGCGGCCGTACTCAGCTTCTCGAGTCCTCTCGCGCTGCGCGCTTCGGTATAGACGCGCACGACCGGCTCGGTGCCCGATAAGCGATAGCAGACCCACGAGCCGTCGCTGAAAACCAGTTTCAGCCCATCCTTGCGCACGACCTCGCTGACGTGGTGTCCGCAGAACTCCCTCGGGTCAGACCGCAACTTTTCAGTGAACTTTGCCTTCACCTCCGGCGTCAATCGGAAGTTTTCCCGTTGCGGATAGAACGAACCAACCTGGTTACTGATCGCCTGCAACTGCTCGCCCAGCGATTTCCCTCTGCGGGCGACCGCCTCGCAGCACAGCAATCCGGCCAGCAGCCCGTCTTTCTCTGGCACATGATGCCGGATGGAAAGCCCCGCGCTCTCTTCCCCGCCGATCGCGATCTTGTCCTGCATAATCAACTCGCCGATGTATTTGAATCCCACCGGCGTCTCGTATAGCTCAACGCTGTGCGCTTGCGCCAGGGCATTGATCAGATTGGTGGTCGCAACGGATTTTGCCACGCCATTCTTCCAGCCGCGGCTCTCCACCAGATAATCGAACAGCAACGCGACCACATAATTCGGCTGCAGGAATGTGCCATCGCCATCGACAATGCCAAAGCGATCCGCGTCCCCATCCGTGGCAATCCCGATCTGCGCTCCAGTTGCGCGCATCTCTTTGCGCAGATCCTCCAGCAAATGATCGTCCGGCTCCGGAGCATGCCCTCCGAACAGCACGTCGCGGGTATCGTGCACGGTCGCCACCTGCACTCCGGCGCTGCGCAGCAATTCATCCGAGTAACCCCGCGCCGCTCCCCACATGGGGTCGAACGCCACTCGCAATCCCGCCTTGCGAATGACTTCCAGATCCACAATCTCAGCCAGCCGCTTCAAATACGCGGGCTTCGGATCAAGCGGCTCCCGCTTGGGGCCGGAACCGTTGCCGGGTCGCTCGGCTGCACCCTGATCGCCGGCGACAATTTCCGCCTCAATTTTTTTCGTCACCTCCGGCAAGGCTGGACATCCATCGGGCGTCGAGAATTTAATGCCGTTGTACTCCGGAGGATTGTGCGAGGCGGTAAAGTTGATCACGCCGTCGGCCCGATTGTGGATCACCGCGTAAGCCAGCGCCGGCGTGGGTGCAGGTTCGTTGACCACCAGCGGAGTGATTCCGTTCGCCTCAAGAATGTCGGCGGCCATAGCACAGAACGTCTCGCCCAGAAATCGTGGATCCCGCCCCACGATCACGCGCGCCCCTTTCGGCTTCTGCGAGGCCACGTAGCGCGCAATTCCTCCCACCGCGCGCCGCACGTTGGCAAAGGTGAACTCCTCCGCCATCACCGCCCGCCATCCCGATGTGCCAAACTTGATTTGCGTCGGCATAGTCGAATCTCTCACAATTGCCATTGCTGCTGTGCCGAAAGCTGAAGGCTGCCGGCGAAGGCTGATTTTATATGACTGACAAGCGAATCGTCCTCTCGACCGCGGGGTCGGAAGAGGAAGCCCGCAAGATTGCACACCACCTGGTCGAGCAGAGGCTTGCTGCCTGCGTAAATATCGTCCCTAAGGTCGAGTCCATCTATCGATGGCAGGGCAAAGTCGAATCGAACCGCGAATACCTGTTGCTGATTAAGACGTCGTCCGGGAAATTCGCCGCTGTCCGGGATGCGATTCTTGAATTGCACTCCTACGAACTTCCGGAATGCATTGTCCTCGCAATCGAGGACGGCAGTCCCGCTTACCTGCAATGGATTGATGAGTCGCTGGCATCGGACCCTGCCTGACCACTGGTTGCTACCCGAAGACTCTCTAACTTGCGCGGCCGCGCAGGTTCAGCCGCCAATAATCGAGCAGAAACGGGGGATCGTCTTTCGCCGCCTGCTCGGTCATTCTGGCCATGAACTCAGATTGCAACTCTTCGCTGGGTAGATTCTCGAGGTGGCGCCGCAGGATGATATTGCGAACGAACTCCTGGTAATGCTCCGCGTCGTCAAGCACCGTGGGAGCCGTTTCGACGGAAGTCTCGACCTCCACGAATCCCGCCCGCCGCAGCGTCGCCGCGGCATTTTCGGCGTCCTGATAAAGCCATGGTTCTTGAAATCCCGCAAAGTACGCCGCGAACTTTGGCGTGGCGTTGAGCGCATCCGCTCGGCTTCGCAAACGCGCCAGGTTCGGGCCGCCTCCGCATTGCGCTTCCAGCCACCCTCCCGCTTTTAGCACGCCGCGCAGGTTCGCAAAGAGCCGATCATGATCCAGCACCCAATGGAAGGCCGCGGTGCTGACAATGCCGTCGAACCCAGTCTTGAACGGCAAGTGCAGCAGGTCGCACGCGACCAGGCTGAAGCGCCCGCTGCCTTGCGCCCGATGCTCTCGCGCTGAGTGCAACATGTTCTGCGACAGGTCAATCCCCACCACGTGTCCGTCCGGCAGAGCCTGCAGCAGTTCGGCAGTGAGTCGTCCCGTTCCACAACCGGCATCGAGCACAATCTCGTCCCCGCGCAGCTCCAACCGCGACAGCACTCTCTTGCCCCAACTGACTTGCGGTCCCGACAGGCGGTGGTAAACCGCCGAATTCCATTCCCGCGAAGAAGATTGCGCCTGGCTCATCCGACGGACACTATAAACGGACACTATAAATGGAATGCGGCTGGCGGGTCGCTTGGCTTGCGATCAGGGGCAGCATTTTCAGCGCGAGCGCGGGTGGTATAGTGGTACGACCATTCGGACTCACGCTTGCCTACAAAGACGGCAGGAAGCGGGCTCGCGGGATTACTCTAGCCTGAGCGGCGTTTACCTGGCGCCGCATTCTTAATAGTGGTCAATTCAGAATTCAGTGGTCAATTCAGAATTATGACGGAAAGGAACCGCCATCATGGCCATCGCGACCATCAATCCCGCCACGGGAGAAGTCATCAAGACATTTCCGTCGCTGACCGGCGCCGAAATCGAAAAGAAAGTGCAGCTCGCCGTCAACACCTTCCAAGCCGAACGCAAGACTCCCTTTGCCGTCCGCGGTAAGCGCATGCTGAAAGCTGCTGAAATTCTGGAGCGCGACAAGGACAAGTTCGCTCACCTGATGACTCTGGAGATGGGCAAGACCTACAAGTCCGCCATGGCCGAAGCCCTCAAGTGCACCACCGCCTGCCGCTTCTATGCCGAGAATGCTGAGAAGCTGCTGGCCGACGAAGTGGTCGAGACGGGAGCCAAGAAGAGCTTCATCCGATATCTCCCCATCGGCCCCATCCTGGCCGTCATGCCATGGAACTTTCCTTTCTGGCAGGTATTCCGCTTCGCCGCGCCGGCGCTGATGGCGGGTAACGTTGGCCTGCTCAAGCACGCCTCCAATGTGCCGCAATGCGCGCTGGCGATCGAAAGCATCTTTCTGGAAGCCGGATTCCCTGAAGGCGCGTTTCAGACCCTGCTGATCGGGGCGGGTGCGGTTGACGCTTTGCTCAACGATCCCCGGATCGTCGCCGCCACGTTGACCGGCAGCGAGCAAGCTGGCATTCAAGTGGGCATGGGCGCGGCCAAGCGCATCAAGAAGGTCGTTCTCGAACTCGGCGGCAGCGATCCCTTCATCGTGATGCCCAGCGCCGACATGGAAGCCGCGGTTTCCACCGCGGTGCTGGCGCGAGTGCAGAATAATGGCCAGTCCTGCATCGCCGCCAAGCGCTTCATCGTCCACGAAAAAATCGCCGATGAGTTCGAACGAAAATTCGTCTCCAAGATGCAGAGTTTGAAAGTGGGCGACCCTTTCGAAGACAAAACTGATGTCGGCCCGCTCTCCACGCCCGACGCCGTCAAAGATCTCGATGCCGACGTGCAGAAAACCATCCAAGCGGGCGCCAAACTTCTCACCGGCGGGCATCCGCTCCCGGGCCCGGGCAATTTCTACGCTCCCACCGTCCTCACCAACATTCCCAGGAATTCTCCCGCTTACGGCGAAGAATTGTTTGGCCCAGTAGCGTCCGTATTTCGCGTGAAAGATCAGAACGAGGCAATCCGCCTGGCAAACGATGTCCGCTTCGGGCTGGGCTCCAGCGTCTGGACGAACGACGAAAAAGAGCGGGAGCGTTTCATCAACGAACTCGAAGCCGGCATGGTGTTCGTCAACAAGATGGTCGCCTCCGATCCCCGCATCCCCTTCGGCGGGGTAAAAGCGTCAGGCCACGGCCGCGAGTTGGGAGAAGTCGGCATTCGCGAGTTCGTCAACGCGAAGACCGTTTGGGTGGCCTAGAAATTCTGGGGGCGGAGCTTATCCCGCGAGCAAAGACTTTGAGTCTAGATTCCCGCGGAGGTTGCGCTGGCCGATTCCGTCCCCTCATCGCTGGCCAGCAAGTTCTGCCATGGGCACGCATCCTCGGCGATGCGGTGAATCGCGACCAGCATCTTGTCCCCGTCTCCGTCGTAACGGACCCACACCACCCGGAAGCGCGCCTTTCTGCCGGCATAAAGAACTCCAATCAGATCGCCGGAGCGCAAATCGGTTGCGAGCCCTGAGAGCAGGGCCCCACTCAAGCTGATGTCCCGGGCCCGAGCGGTTTCCAGGAATTGTTCCCCCCGCGCGTCCACGCCCCACACCTCGAGCGGCAAATCCACCAGCTTGCGCGGTCCGTGGCGGCGGTCCAGAGGTCGAAGATCACCCATGATTCCTCAACCCTACCTCCAATCGTGCCCACCGCGAAACGTTACGAGCCGCGTTTTTGTGGTCAAAGTTGGTGAGGCCGTTCGCTTTCAGGAACGGCCCAAAATGGGAATCCGTCCCACTCACCAGGCGCTTTCGTTTTTCCGGCTCGCCAGTCCCAACAAACCATGGAGACCATTTCCTCTCTGCTTCGTCTAACCGCCCAGCGCCTTTCTGGAGGAGGATTTAACATGAACAGACTTTCCCTGCCGTTATTGCTTGTTCTGTTGACCGCGCTCGCCTTTGCCGCACCCGCCGCGCGTGCCGACGATACTGCCGACCACACTGCTCCCAGCTACGACATGAAGGGACAGGCGCTGGTGGACTTGGAGCAAGTGCAAAAGAAGTTTGTGGCCCTCGCCAATGCCGTTCCCGCCGACAAGCTGACGTGGCGTCCCTCGCCCGATTCCCGCTCTTTCGCCGAAGTGCTTCTGCACGTGGCCGGAGAGCGTTATGGAATCCTCAGCCTCATGGGCGCCCAACCTCCGGCGGGATTCGATCGCAAAGCCCTGGAAAAGTCGACCACGGACCGTGATCAGATCGTGGCGGAGTTGAACAAATCGTGGGAATTCGCCCAAAAGACGATCCAGGGCATGAGCAACGCCGATTTCGCCAGGCTGCTGCCGAAGCTAGGGCCGCAGGCCAATGCCGGCGACGTAGTCTACATCCTGGTCGCCGATGCCCACGAACACCTGGGTCAATCCGTGGCTTATGCCCGCGAAAATGGCATCGTTCCACCCTGGACGGCAGAGGCGCAGAAGAAAGCCGCAGAGAAGAAGGCGGGGCAGAAGTAAGATTTGCCGTCCGGATCAAAAGTAGTTAAAATAACTACATGGAAAAGGCGATCTCGGCGGCGGAAGCCAATCGGAAGTTCTCGGAGGTTCTTCGCGGAGTACGGGCTGGCCAGAGTTATGTGGTGACCAGTCATGGTCGGCCCGTGGCGCGCATCCAGCCTGTCATGGAGCCTAAACCTAGTCGGGCCAAGGCTGCATTGTTGGCTCGAATTGCAAAGCAGCCGGTTCAAAATATCGGACGGTGGACGCGAGACGAGTTGTACGACGATTAATCGAGCTAGCGTGTAATCGTCCATGAGGATCTCTCTCGACTCTAACGTTTTGGCCTACGTTGAAGGCGTCAATGGGCCAGCGATGAAGCAGATTGCCGGCGCACTGATCAAGAGCCTGCCGGAATCCAGCACGTTCCTGCCGGTGCAAGTGCTCGGCGAATTGTTTCGTGTGTTATTGAGAAAGGCTAAATGGTCCGCCCCGCAGGCCAGGCGGGCAATTCTTAGCTGGCAGGATGCGTTTCCGCTGGTTGAAACGTCGCCTGTAGTTTTGGTGTCCGCGCTCGATCTCGCCGCCGACCATAATCTGAATATCTGGGATGCAGTAATCCTGGCTGCTGCCGCCGAAGCAGGATGCCGCTTACTTCTCTCCGAAGACCTGCACGAGGGATTTACTTGGAGGGGTGTGACGGTGGTGAATCCGTTTGGGGCAAATAGACACGAGTTGCTGGAGCAACTGCTAGGCTCGGATTGAGCCGTATTCGGTTCTTAGATCGTGCGCGAAGCGTCTCATAGCATCGATGGCAAAGCAATCGGACCTTCAGCCCCGACTCGTTGTTTTCATTCCATCCTCCCTGCTGCTGGTAGAGGTCTTCGCACGCTGCGCACCATGCATCAGGCCACTTAATCTCTTCGGTCGGATCATCAGAGAACCATCGCTGTGCCGGATTGGCCATTAAATGCTCACAGGCGTAGGCCTGATAGCCAAATCCATGAGCTTCGCACTCGATCTGATTCACCGATTCAATCCTTACTGCCTTAGCGTCAGCGCGCTCAGCACCGTCTGCTGCTGGGCGATTAGCTGCTGCACTCCCTGGCGCGCCAGCGCTAGCATCTTCGCCAGTTGCTGGTCGTCGAACACCTGATGCTCGGCCGTGGCCTGCACCTCGACCAGCTTGTGCCCGGCAGTCATCACGTAATTCATGTCCACGTCGGCGCGCGAATCTTCTTCATAGCAGAGATCGAGCAGAATCTCCCCATCCACAATTCCCAAGCTCACCGCCGCGACGAAATCCTTCAGCGGAACGGAAGCCAGCGTTCCCGCATCCACCAGCTTTTCGAGCGCCAGCCCCAGCGCCACAAATGCGCCGGTGATCGAGGCCGTCCGCGTCCCTCCGTCAGCCTGGATCACATCGCAATCAATCCAGATCGTGCGCTCGCCGAGCCGCGCCAGGTCGGTGACTGCGCGCAGCGATCGGCCGATCAGGCGTTGAATCTCGTGGGTGCGCCCGCTCTGCCGTCCCTTGGAAACTTCGCGCGGCGTGCGGGTCAGCGTCGAGCGCGGCAACATGCTGTACTCGCTCGACACCCAGCCCTTGCCGGTGTTGCGCATGAACTGCGGCACCGCCTCCTCGATCGACGCGGTACAGATCACCCGCGTATTGCCCACCTCAATCAGCACAGAACCTTCGGCGGTAGTGATGAAGTCGGGAGTGATTTTGACGGGGCGGAGCTGGTCGGGAGCACGATTATCCGAGCGATAGAACATGAGGGGAATTCTAAATCACGCACCGTGCTTCTGCCGGGCTGAGAAGACCTGCGCACATCTGCGTTGATTCGTGCCCGGGAATTTCCGGTCACTGCCCCGGTTGCAGCTGCGAGGCCAGTTGGTTGACCGCGCTCACGTCGTAGAAATCCGAAAGATCGGCATGGCCGGCCAGCGTATCGCGCTCTTTCCCATCCACCAGAATCTTCACCTTCAAAATGCCCGGCGTATTCGTCGAGATGGTTTGGATCAGAGAGGCGACGGTGAGTTCTTCGACCAGCACGCCGGAGCGGTGCGTGTCGGCGAAGGCCGCGTTTAGATCGATCACAGCGACTCCTGGATCGACCAGAAAAACGCTGCGTACGTCAGACCCTGCGCCCAGCGCGTGCGGCGACGACTTCTCCAGATACAGCGAGACTAGCGCACTCAGCAGTTCTTCCGCCCGCTGTTGCCGGCCTGAGGGCATGGGAATCTGCGCCGACTGGGGACGTAGCGTGCCATCCTCATCGTGGGCGACAAAAAGGGTGACTCGTTCGGTGGGACCCGCCACCGGCGGCGCCAGAGGACGGGTATCGGCGGTCGCAGCCGGCGTCGATGCAACCGTTTTCCGCACATGCCAGGCATACACGCTCAATCCCAACGCCGCCGCCAGCAACACCGCCAGGGTGATCATGAGATGCCGCGGGATCAGCGTCTCCAGATCGTCGCGAAAGCTCATGGCGCGCTCCCGAGTTGGTCGCGATTGGCCGCGATCGCGGTCGCCACGGCACTCATCACCAGCTGCTGATAGTCCGGCGCGGTCAGCTGCGACACGTCCGAACCCTGCGGCGCTACTTCCACCGCAATCGCCGGGCCGGTGACGTTATTGAGCGGGCGCAGTGGCGCCGAGAGATCCCGCACCAGAACCTGGCGCTTCTGCAATTCGGTCGCAACCGCGCTGGCTGTGGCCTGACTCAGCGGCAGCGTGGCATGCTGGGCGGTCGTCCAGGAACGGAAAGGGCCGCGATCATCCTCGCCAACGGGCAGCAGCGCAGTATAAACGCGGACTCCATGCCCGCTCGAGGAAGCGTGCAGAGCGATGTAAACCGCCGCATGATCGGCATTGGCGAACACCGCTCGCTGATCCTCCGATAGATTGGCATCGGAGTCACGCAACACCAGCGTGCTGATGCCGCGGCTTTCCAGTTCCTGCCGCAAGCTGTGGGCCAGCGCGACGGTGACATCTTTTTCCAGCAGCGAAGGGCTAAGAGTTTCTCCGTGGTCGTCGCCTCCGTGGCTGGCATCCACCACCGCAAAATAGCGCCGCGCTGCCGGAACCGGAGTGGCCGGCGCGGGTGCGGGCGCCACACTCGCAGCTTGGCCTGGAGCTGACAGACTCGTCGCTGGCGGCATCGCTCCCGCAGGAACCTGACTCTGCGCAGCGGCAGAACCCGTGGGCGCAATGGTGATCGTGCGCCCGTCATTTCCGAACGTCGCCATCACCGGAATGGTCGAATTCACCGTGACCACCGCCGCCCCGTTGCCTTCGCGGTAACTTGCCGAAGGAATGGCTTTGTTTCCGAACGTCAGCGTCGGCGACGCCGGCCCCACCAGCGGTTCTCGCGAAAAGGTCATGCGCAGCGTGCCCGCTTCGGTGGCGATGCTGGGATTCACCGGAGCCGTGAAGTGGAACACCAGCTTGGGAGGATTGTCGCCCGAAAGCGAAGCCGTGAAATGCGTGGCCACGCTGCCGATGAACAGGCGATTCGATTCTTCGTGCAGGCTGACCGGTCCGCCCAGAAAACGCGGCAGCAAAGAACTCAGGGACCCGACCGGAACCAGGCCACGCTGGTTTTCCATGAAGAATTTGCCGCCCAGGTCGGCCTCGCGGTCCTGCACGCGGGCGCGCGTTTTACCCGTCTGAAAAATGCCTTCCGTATTGTTGTAGCGCAGCCGCCAGCGCGATCCTTCGCTCTTGGCGCTGACCCTGCCCAAAGGCTCCAGCAGTTCGAGCAGCCCGACGTATCCTCGACCATCACGCTGGACGACCGGCAAAGAGTAATTCGCCGCCAGGGAATAAACCGACAGATGCTTTTCCGCAGGCGCGCCCGCGAGGAAGAGCCCGCACAGGGAAATCAGAATGCCCGTTGAAATCAGGTAGCGCCAAACCAGGGAGCGCCGAATTCCTGTAGCGCCGGCGCCTGCCCTGAGCGCAGTCGAAGGATCCCGCCGGCTGTCGCGGGACCTGCCCTGAGCGGAGTCGAAACCGCGTCCCGCCCCCGCGCCCCGTTCCCTCCCCATTCCCCTAATCCAATGCATACGCGGTCAATCCGCTGAGCAGCTTCGGATAGAAATCGGTCGATTTTTGTGGCATCACTTCCCCTGCGAACGCCACATCCCGAACCTTCTGCACCGGACATGGGTTCATCAGAAACGCAATATCGGCACCTTCCCTCCGCACCCGCCCCATCGCTTCCGAAGCGTCCCGCAAGTAAGACAAGTTCTGCTGGTTGCGGATGGATTCTTCCGAGAGCTTGAGCACTCCTTCCAATAAGACTTGATGCAATTGCACGACATCCAGCGATTGCTGGCGAGCCGAAAGCCCCCCTAAAAACTTAGATGCGGCCGGCTTGGGGGAGCGCAAAACACAAGCTTGCCCTGCGGTTACCGCCAGCAGCGCCGTTCCCTTCGCTCCGCGATCCCGCAAGAGCGCCGTAGCCTGCGTGGCATCGATTGCCGGGTCGACCCGCTCCACTTCGAAAAACTCCCGGCTCGATTTCTCAAACTCCTCCACCGAAAACGAGTGCAAGGAATGCACCACCCGGTGGGTCGGCAGCACCAGCAGCCCGGGATCATTCAGGTTGACGAACGTCATCATCACAAACTCATGCGCTGCGTCCGGGCCGGAATTCCCTTGCGCCGCCCGGCATTCATTGCGGTAGTTCAGCGCAGTCTCGTAGCGATGATGCCCATCCGCGATCACCAGTTTCTTGTCCCGCATCTTCTCCTGCACCGCCGCGACCACGTTCGCATCCGACACTTGCCACAGCCGGTGCGCTACTCCGTACTCGTCTGCCACATCAATCGTGGGCTTGCCCGGAGTTCGCAGCAGGGCACCGATCTCGCCGGCATCTTCATACAACAGAAATAATTGTTCGTAGTGAGCTCGCGTGGCCCGCAGCAGATCCAATCGGTCGGCCTTGGGTTTGGCCAGCGTCTGCTCGTGCCGGTAAACCACCTTCGCCGAATAATCCTCCACCCGCCCCAGCGCGATGAATCCCCGCCGCTCAAATTTCGCTCCCGAAGCCGTCGTGAATGTCTGCGAATACAGATAGATCGACGGCGTAGCATCCTGCTGCAGAATACCTTCCCTGCGCCACTGGCACCCCCATTCCGCCGCCCGCGTATATACGTTCTCCACCGTATTGTCGCCGTCCTCGCGACGGCCCAAGATAATTCTGACAAGGTTGTACGGGCTGGCAGCGTAGTACTTCTCCTGCATCGCAGGGGTGATTTTGTCATAGGGTTGGGTCACCACCTGCTCCGCTGAAACCCGCTGCAAGTTGTAGCGCAGAGCACGGAACGGACGTATGTCGGCCATAGGAAACCTTTGATTGTAACAAGTTAGCAAGAGAGATCGGAGATGCCCATCCGGTGGGCGGTTTCGCGGACCGGCCTCTGCGCCACAGATTGGCACATTTGTCTCCGACTTTTGACAAAAACTCTGCGCCGGATTGCCGTTGCTGTGCTAACATCCGGCCCATCGAGGTTTTTTATGGCCCGCCTGATTGGACGGCGTCGGTCATCTCGCCCCAAGGCCCTAGCACGAAACGGCTCGCCGGTTCTCCCCTGGGATTCGACCCGCCTCTTGCTGCGAAAAAGTCCTTCCGCCCTATCCGGGCGATGGCTCTCGTGCCTCGTGGTCGCATTTCTGGCCTTGGGGGGCCTTCCTGCGTTCAGCCAGACTGACGTCAACGACGTTCACGTTCAGTCCCGCGAAGTCGAAAAAGTCAAAGACGACATCGTCGCTTCCACGCCCAATCTCACCACTCACATTCGCCCGCTCAAGGTGGATGTAGATCTGGTTCTGGTTCCCGTGACCATCACCGACCCCATGAACCGCCTCGTCACCGGCCTGGAAAAGGAAAACTTCCAGCTTTTCGAAGGCAACTCGCCCCAGGAAATCCGGTCCTTCTCCAGTGAAGATGCTCCCGTTTCCCTCGGCGTGATCTTCGACTCCAGCGGCAGCATGGTCAGCAAAATGGACCGTGCCAAAGACGCGGTCATCGAATTTTTCAAGACCGCTAATCCTCAGGACGAATTTTTCATGATCACGTTCAACGATGAACCGGACGAAGTCACCGATTTCACCAGTTCCGTCGACGAGATCCAAAACAAGCTCGTCTTTGCCATCCCCCGCCGCCGCACCGCCCTGCTCGATGCCATTTACATGGGCATCAGCAAGATGCGGCAGGCGAAGTATCCCAAGAAGGCCCTGCTCATCATCTCCGATGGCGGCGACAATCACAGCCGCTATACCGAGAATGAGATTAAGTCGCTGGTCAAAGAAGCCGACGTGATGATCTACGCCATCGGCATCTACGACAGGTATGCCTCGGCCATCGAAGAGCGCCTCGGCCCGCAGTTGCTCAGCGACATCACCGAACTGACCGGAGGCCGGGCCTTCACCATTGATAATCCCAACGATTTGGCCGATGTGGCCACCAAAATTGGGGTCGAGTTGCGCAACCAATATGTCCTGGGATATCGTCCCAGCAGAATTGTGCGCGACGGCAAATGGCGTAAGATAAAAGTGAAACTTTTGCCACCGAAAGGATTACCGCCTCTACGGGTGTATGCCAGGACGGGATATTACGCGCCTGCCGAATAAGGCTTCCAGGGTTCTGCTTTTCCTCACCTTTGTGATCTGGTTGGGCCTGCCGTTTTCTTCCCCCGCCTGGTCGCAGGCCCCTTCGCCTCAAGATCAATCCAAACCTGCGGAGGCTGCGCAAACTCCAGTCCCACCCGCGTCCACTCCGAGCGATCAGTCTGAGGACAACGAGGGAAAAAAACTCAACGATCAGGGCATCTTCGTCTTCAAAAAAGACGTAGACGAGGTCATGCTGCACGCCACCGTGGTCGATGACAAGCAGCACATCGTCACCAACCTCGACCGCAATGCCTTCACCGTCTACGAAGACGGCAAGCCCCAGAACATCATCTCCTTCCACCACGTCGACATTCCCGTGGCCATGGGCATCGTCATCGACAATTCCGGATCCATGCGCGAAAAACGCAACAAGGTGGACCAGGCCGCGCTCAACCTGGTACGCTCCAGCAATCCCCATGATGAAGTCTTCGTGGTCAACTTCAACGACGAGCAGTATCTGGATCAGGACTTCACCAACAACCTGCTGAAGCTGAAAGAAGCTCTGGAAAAAATCGATGCCCGCGGCGGTACCGCTCTCTATGACGCGGTCGTCGCCTCCGCCGACCACCTCAAGCAGAATGCGCGCCTGGAAAAGAAGGTTCTCTTCGTAGTAACCGACGGTGAAGACAACGCCAGCAGCGAAACCTTGGAGCAGGCGGTCAAGCATCTCTCCGGCGAGAACAGCCCGCAGGTCTACGCCATCGGTATTCTCGGCGAAGAAGAGCATCCCCGGCGAGCCAAGCGCGCCCTCGAGATCATCTGCGAGCGCACTGGCGGCATCGCTTTCTTCCCCAAGACCCTCGACGAAGTGGATGCCATCAGCCGCACCATCGCCAGCGAAATTCGCAATCAATATGCGATCGGCTACAAGCCGACCAATCCCAAGGGAACCGGAGGCTTCCGCCAAATCCACGTCGTGGCGAAAGCCAAGGGCCACGGCAAGCTGAGCGTCCGCACCAAGAGCGGCTACTACGCCGGCGCCGAAGCCAACGCCACCGGCGCAAACTAGCCTTACCGCCGGCTCTCTTATTGTCATTCCGAACGGCGAAGCCGGGGCTCACGCTTGTTCCGCTCCGCGTTCGCTGCGGCATTCCTCCGCGATCTCTGCGTTCATGCTTTTCTCCCAAGCGCGCCGATGCCTCGCGGACTCCGCAAACCACAACGGTCTCATTAAAGCGAGACCGTGCGATTCCCAAGGCTTCGCCCGATTGACGATTCCCACCTCTCCCCGTACCCTGTAACGTGCGTTCGAAAAGTCCCGAAATGTCCCGCCTGCGCGTCGCTGATGACATTACTCAACTGGTCGGCGAAACTCCCATGCTGCACCTCAAACGCCTGGTTCCCTCCGGATCCGCCAACGTCTTTGCCAAGCTCGAATACCTGAACCCCGGAGGCAGCGTCAAAGATCGAGCCGCCATTGGCATCATTCGCCGCGCCGAACGCGAGGGTAAACTTCGCCCCGGCGGCACCATCGTGGAAGCCACTGCCGGAAACACCGGCATCGGCCTGGCCCTGATCGGCGTCAACGCCGGCTACCGAGTGAAACTCTTCGTGCCCGAAAATTTTTCCGAGGAAAAAGTCATCCTTATGCGCGCCCTCGGCGCTGAGGTCACCCGCACTCCCGACGCCGAGGGCATGCAGGGAGCCATCCGCCGCGCCACAGTCCTGGCCGCCAGCGATCCTACCGCCTTCATGGCCGGACAATTCGAGAACCCCGCCAATCCCGATTACCACCACGAAACCACCGCCCGCGAAATCTTCGAGCAGATGGAGGGAAACATCGACGCGGTCGTGATCGGCTGCGGCACCTGCGGAACCTTCTCCGGCATAGCGCGTTACTTGAAAGAAAAGTTGCGCCGCGTTCTGACCATCGCTGTCGAAACTCAGGGCTCGGTTCTCGGCGGCGGCCAGCCCGGCCCGCACAAAGTCGAAGGCATCGGCGCCAGTTTCATCCCTAAGACATTTGATCGTTCCGTCTGTGACGAAGTCCTGAAGGTCATGGATGAAGACGCCTTCGACACCGTGAATGCGTTAGCCGCAAAAGAAGGCGTGCTCGCTGGTTCCAGCGGCGGCGCCGCTGTGTTCGGCGCTCTTCAAATCGCCAAGAGGTTAGGCGCCGGCAAGCGGGTCGTCACCATGGTCCCCGACTCCGCCGAGCGCTACCTCTCCAAAAACATCTTCGAAGGCGGAACCTAGCGCCGGAGAACGTAGCGCCGGCATCTTGCTGGCTGTCGCGGCGAGCGTCCTCGCCGCCGCACGCGTGGGCCAAAGTTGGCTGTGGAGTCTTACGAGCACCTGCCGTAACGAAAAATTATGAAGAATCCCAAATCGCTCGGTTTCGCCACCCGCGCCATTCACTCTGGACAAGAACCCGATCCTCTCACCGGCTCCGTCACCGTTCCCATCTATGCGACTTCCACCTACGTCCAGCAAGGCATCGGCGAGCATAAAGGATACGAGTATTCCCGCGTCTCCAATCCCACGCGCGCGCGCCTCGAACAGAACCTCGCCGCCCTTGAAGGCGGACTGGCTTCCCGCGTCTTCTCCAGCGGGATGGCAGCAATCAATGCCATCGTGAGCATGTTGAAATCTGGAGATCACGTGGTCTGCGGCAACGACCTCTACGGCGGAACTCCGCGCCTGTTCAACCAGGTCATGACCAACTTTGGCCTGGAATTTTCTTATGTCGACACCTCTAACGCCCCCAATGTCGAGCGCGCCCTGCGCAAGAACACTCGCATGGTTTACGTCGAGACGCCCACCAATCCCCTGATGCGCCTCAGCGATCTGGCTGCGATCAGCGCCATCTGCCGCCGCAAGAAGCTCGCCTTAGTCGTGGACAACACGTTCATGTCGCCGTATTTCCAGCAGCCACTCGCCTTCGGCGCGGACCTGGTTGTGCACTCCACCACCAAGTTCCTCAACGGACACAGTGACGGTCTTGGTGGAGTTGTCGTCTGTGCTCATCAGGAACACGCCGACAAACTGGCTTTTCTGCAAAAAGCTGCGGGCGCGATTCTGTCACCCTTCGAATGCTGGCTCGTTCTGCGCGGCGTGAAGACGCTTGCCGCGCGCATGGAAATCCACGACCGCAGCGGACGCATCGTCGCCGGCTTTCTCTCTCAACACAAAAAAGTGAAAGCCGTCTTCTATCCCGGTTTGCCGGATCATCCCCAGCACGCCCTGGCCAAGCGCCAGATGAGCGGCTTCGGCTCCATGATCACCTTTGAAACCGGTTCGCTGAAGAATGCGAACCAGATGCTGAAGAAAGTACGCATCTGTTCGCTGGGCGAATCGCTGGGCGGAGTCGAAACCCTCATCTCGCATCCCGCCACCATGACCCACGCCGCGCTCGGCCCCAAAGGCCGCAAGGCCATCGGCATCACCGACGGCTTGGTGCGCATCTCCGTCGGCATCGAAGATGTGGACGACATTCTCGACGATCTCGATCAGGCGCTGAATGCGATTTGAGGAGCATTCACCTGCGATCCTGAACTGGGAATTCATCTTGTGGAATGGCACAAACCCGAGCCGAATTCCCATTCCCGTGGTTTACAATTGATAGTCTTCAAGCACTTATCCCATCCGCTCTAGGAGGATTCTTATGAAACTTACCCCCGGCAAACTTTCCGGACTCAAAAAGGTTTCCAATGAACGCGGTGTCATCGCCGCTGCCGCTATGGATCAGCGTGGCTCGTTGCAGAAGTCTTTAGCCAAAGAAAAAGGCGGCGAAGTCACCGACCAGATGATGGAAGAGTTCAAGTCGCTGGTCACAGAAGTTCTCACGCCCCATGCGTCTGCCATCCTGCTCGACCCCGAGTGGGGATTGCCCGCCTCCAAGCGCCGCGCCAAGAACGCCGGCCTGCTCCTCGCCTATGAAAAGACTGGCTACGACAAGACCGGCCCCGGTCGCCTGCCCGACCTGCTCGATCACTGGTCCGCCCGCCGCTTAAAAGAAGCGGGGGCCGACTGCGTCAAGATTTTGCTCTACTACACGCCTGACGATCCCAAGCCGGTCAATGAAACCAAGCATGCCTGGGTCGAGCGCATCGGCGACGAATGCCGCGCCAACGATATCCCATTCTTCCTCGAATTCGTGGGCTACCAGGAGGGCGCCGATGAAAAGGGCCTCGATTACGCCAAGAAGAAACCGCACATCGTTACCGAGAGCATGCGCGAGTTCTCGAAAGACCGCTATGGCGTCGACGTGCTGAAGGTCGAAGTGCCGGTCAATATGAAATTCGTCGAAGGCACAAAGTGCTTCGCCGGAACCAAGGCGTACACCAAGAAAGAAGCCATCGATCACTTCCACAAGGCCGCCAGCGCAGCGACCAAGCCGTTCATTTATCTCTCGGCCGGCGTCAGCAACGCGGAATTCAGCGAGACTCTCGAGCTCGCCGGGGAATCGGGAGTGAAGTTCAACGGCGTGCTCTGCGGCCGCGCTACCTGGAAAGATGGAATTCCCGTGTACGCCAAGCACGGCGCCGCTGCCTTCCGCAAGTGGCTCGAAACCGAAGGCGTGAAGAACATCAACAACGTCAACAGCAAGCTGAAAGCCGCCACCAGCTGGCACTCGATCTACGGAGTGGAACTGGTTCACGCCTAGAATGAATTCTGCAATCTGGCGCGAGCGGCCTCGCTCGCGCCTTTCTTGTTTTGCAAGCAAATCGAGGGACGCACGTTGAAGAGACAAATCCTCCTGTCGTGGAGCAGCGGCAAAGACAGCGCCTGGAGTCTGCACGTGCTCCGCGACCACCCCGAAGTGGAAGTCATCGGCTTGCTCACCACCGTCAACGCACATTTTCAGCGCGTAGCCATGCACGGCACGCGCCGCGAGTTATTGCAGGCGCAGGCAGACGCCGCTCGTCTTCCGCTCTGGGAGATTCCTTTGCCGTGGCCTTGCAGCAACGAAGTGTATGAAGAGGCGATGGCGCAGGCCTGCGCTTCCGCAGTTCGGAAAGGAATTTCCGGCATCGCTTTCGGAGACCTTTTCCTGGAGGACGTCCGCCGCTATCGCGAGGACCGTCTTCGCTGTACAGGACTCGAACCGCTCTTTCCTTTGTGGGGGAGAAATACACGAGAATTGATCGTCGAAATGATCGACGGCGGATTGCGCGCTCGCATCGTCTGTCTCGACCCTTCAAAGCTGTCCGCCGATTTCGTAGGACGCGATCTCGGCTCCGAACTATTGCGCCGCTTCCCCGCCGGAGTGGATCCCTGCGGCGAAAACGGCGAGTTTCATACCTTCGCCTACGCCGGGCCTATGTTCACCGCGCCGGTCTCGATTACCGCAGGCGAATCGGTCACGCGGGACGGCTTTCTCTACGCCGATGTTCTCTCTCGTTCCGAGATGCCCGCGCGCTAGGACGCCGCGCAGCCGTTAGAATACCGTCATGTCCAGCGCACTCATTACCGGCGCCTCCGGCGGCATCGGATACGAACTCGCCAAGCTCTTCGCTCGCGACCATCACAATCTTGTTCTGGTTGCGCGTAGCGCCGACAAACTTGCTCGAGTCGCCACCGAACTCGAAGCCCATGGCGTCACAGTCAAGACAATCGCGCTCGACCTCGCCGAACCGCCGGCACCGAAATTCCTCTTCGACCAACTCCAGCGCGAAGGCATCCCCGTCGACATCCTGATCAACAACGCCGGATTCGGCGCCTTTGGCGATTTCGCGCACATGCCTGACGATCAAATTCTGGGCCAGATCACCCTCAACATTCTCGCGCTGACCCAGTTGACCAGACTCTTCCTGCCGCCGATGCTCGCCCGCCGCAGTGGCCGCATCATGAACGTGGCTTCCACCGCGGGTTTTCAGCCGGGTCCGCTCATGGCCGTCTACTATGCCACCAAAGCCTATGTCATTTCATTTTCGGAAGCCATCGCCAACGAGTTGCAAGACTCCGGCGTGACCGTGACCTGCTTCTGTCCCGGCGCCACGCACACCGGCTTCGCCAAGCGCGCCGGCAATGACAAATCGCGCCTGTTCAAACTCGCCGCAATGAGTGCGGAGAAGGTTGCGCGCGATGGCTATCGCGCAGTGATGGAAGGCCGCACGCTCGCCATCAGCGGCATGCATAACTGGCTGGTCGCACAGGGAACGCGGCTAGCCCCGCGAAAGATGGTCACCGGCATCTCACGCTGGATCTCCGAAGACGCTTCTTAGACGCAGCGATTGAAATTTGCGCAGTAGCGCCGATCGACAGCATGATGCAAATTTCATCAGAAGCCTTGTCCCGCGCGCCTTTACACAGCTTTATCGTCTCTTTGCAAACTTTTACCTCCGCCGGGTATCTTTTTTCGCAATGGGCGAGTCCAATGAGTGGCGGCGGTCCTTAGATCCGCTGCCCTCGAAAAGCGCCACACACAGCTTTTGACAGAGGTGCCTTATGATGCGCCCTAGCTTGTGTCGTCGAAGCCTTTCTTCCCCCTTTAACTCCAACCTAATCCAAGCAGGCTGCCAGGTCGCGTTAGTGATTGCGAGTCTTCTGGCAGCGCTCCCCAGCCTCGCCCAACAACCAGCGCCTAACCCTGGACCCGCTCCGCAGGCCGCTCAGGCGAAAACGGAGCCTCCCAGCACAGTCACCATTCCCGCCGGCACCAGGCTTGCCCTGGTGCTGACGCAACCCATTCAAAGCCGCTACATCCACCGCGGCGACGATATTTATGCCCAGATCAATTCACCGGTCGACGCCGGCAATGAACTGGTGATTCCCGCCGGAACGTTCGTTCAAGGAACGGTGGACAAAATCGGACGCGATGGCAGCCGTGGCGAGTTGCATCTGCAGTCGCTGTCGATCACCTTTCCGGACGGCTACATCGCCCCCATCTCCGGGCCCATCACCTTAGAGAGCAACGAGGGCTATGCCATCAAGGATCCCGGCCACAAGAGAATGGCCGAAGCCTTCATTCTGCCAGCCGCCGGGGTAGGGCTCGGGGCGTTGATCGGACATTCGGTAGGCAGTTCGAACTCCAGCACGAGTAGCCTCTTCCCGCCAGGCTGTAGCGGGCCGCCGCCGTTCTGCACCACCACCAGCACTCCCGTGTTCGGCACCAAGGGCAGGGATACAGTCATCGGAGCCGGCGTAGGCGGAGCTATTGGAATGTTCGCCGCCTTCGGGTTCTTGTTCAGTTCCCATCACTTTTACATTGACGCGGGCGCGCCTGTAGATATGACGCTGCAGCAGCCCGTGACTTTGCAACAAAACGAAGTGGCGGAGGCGGTCCGTCGTTCGCTGGAGCATCCGGTGTATCAGCAGCCCGTGGCACCGCGCCCGATTTTTATCCCGCCGGATTACACACCGCCGGTGGATATCGGCCCGCCGCCCGGCGTCCCGGGCAGCCCCGGCACTCCGCCGAACTAAATGCAAGGGGAGAAAAACGCGGGTAGTGGTGCGGTTGGATGGCACCACTACCCACACCGTAGTCCGGCTACGAAGCGCCGGGCATCTTGGCGGCTGGTCTCGGGGTACACTCGTGTACTCTTATTGTCTCCCATGCCAACTTTGATTCCGCAACCCACTCGCATCCAGGCCGCCGGCAACAAGCCTAAGCTCATTGACGAATACATTGGCCGCGTCAATTCCAACACTTCCGCCGCCAGCGTCGCCCACATGCGTAGCCCTGGGGGATGGGTGGAACCCGGCCAGACTCCGGAGTTCGACGAGTTCACGATTGTGCTGAAAGGAATGCTGCGGGTCGAGTACAAAGGAGGTTCGCTCGACGTAAATGCAGGACAGGCAGTCATTGCCCACGCGGCAGAGTGGATTCGTTATTCCACACCGCAGGCCGAGGGCGCGGAATACATCGCGGTCTGCCTGCCGGCATTCGCCATGGAAACCGTGCACCGCGACGAGTAGGGTCACTATGCCGATGAAGCGGCGCGTGCTTCTATTCGGCGCTCGCAACTGCCACGGGCACGCTCTCGTCGCCGGCATAGTAGCCAGGCCGGGCATTCACGTGGAGAAATGGAAATTTCTTGGGCAGGCGGAGCTTCACCGTGATCTTGTGCCACTTTCCGTCATGCTGAGCGGGTTGGTAGGCCAGCACATACTCATGCCGCAGGCGGCTGCCAATGGCCCGCGTTACATCCGGCATCTCGCTGGCGCGGTCCAGGGAAAAGGATTGCCCTCCGGTCGCATCGGCCAGGTCGGCCAGCAACTCCGGCCCCAAAGATTCCTCCTCGGTCGAGATCCAGTGGTCGTAGGTACCAACCGCATAGATGGTGACGTCGCTTTCGCGGGCCGCCGCCTTCACATCCTTCTCGGTGAAACGGCTGTGATTGTCGCCGCCATCGGAAATGATCAGCAACGCCTTGCGCGCGTAGCGGGCGGTACGCATTTTTGTCAGGCCCATGGAAACGGCATCCAGCAGCGAAGTTTTGCCTTTCGAGCGTAGGGTCAACAGGTCGTTGGCGAGCGTATCGGCGCGCGCCGTGAAGTCGCGGGTAAGCTGCGGCGAATCCGCGAAGGTGATCAGGAAAAATTCATCCTGCGGATTAGCTTCCTCGCAGAACTGCAGCACCGCCTCCCGGGCGCGTTCGAGTTTATATGACATGCTGCCGCTGGTGTCCAGCAGAATGCCAATCGACACCGGGGTGTCTTCACTGGAAAAATTCTTGATCGCCTGCGGACGCTTGTTCTCGAAAAGTTGAAAATTCTCCTGATCCAATCCTACGACCGGACGATTGTATTCATCGGTGATTGCCACCGAAACCAGTACCAGCTCGGCTCTGGTTCGAATCAGGCTCGGGTCCGCGGGAGCAGCCGGATACGGCACACTGGCTGCAACGGCTGTCGTCTGCCGCCCGCTGATATGCACATCGTCCAGCGAGGTTTGCGCCTGCGCACTTTCACGGCTCAGCGCCAGGACGAAACATGGCAGGCACAACACCAGTGTTTTCTTGCTGCGAGACATGGCTGGATGTCCCAACTCTCTTTCACTCAACGAGCCGCCTTCCGTTGCGAAGTGCTCGTCATGACTCTCGTTGTAGGACGAATGAGAAGCGGGAACAAGAAAAGATGGAGTCTGAGACAAACGGAAGTAACAACAAAACGGGAAGAGCCTGAGCTCAGAGTCAAACTGGAATCTGATCAATAGGAGGAGGGCCGTATCGAAGCCGGAAAGACCACTACTTCCAGTCGTGCCGAAAAGTAGCTCGGCACAGACCAGCTTCAGCCGCTGAGGTCCACTTCGCAGATGAAATAGAAGCGTCTGTCAGCGCAGATTTTTCGCTGACAGCCGACGGTTGGTTTTACTCCCACTCAATCGTGCCCGGCGGCTTCGAGGTAACGTCGTACACCACGCGGTTCACGCCCTTCACCTCGTTCACGATCCGTGTCGAGATAATCTTCAGCACTTCGTGCGGCAGCGGAACCCAATCCGCGGTCATGCCATCCTCGGAGCTTACGGCACGAATCGCGCAGGTGTAGGCGTAGGTTCGCATATCGCCCATGACGCCCACCGACATCACTGGCAACAGCACCGCGAACGATTGCCAGATTTTTGTGTAGAGCCCGGCTTCCTTGATCTCGCTGACCACGATGTCGTCGCACTCGCGCAGCAGGGCAAGGCGTTCGGGCGTAACTTCTCCGAGTACGCGCACCGCCAGTCCAGGGCCGGGGAACGGCTGCCGCTGCAGGATTTCTTCCGGCATGCCCAGATCGCGCCCGATCTTGCGCACTTCGTCTTTGAATAAATCTTTGAGCGGCTCAATCAGCTTGAGCTTCATCTTCTCCGGCAACCCGCCCACGTTGTGATGCGACTTGATGACCTGCGACGGCCCCCGCACCGATCGCGACTCGATCACGTCGGGATAGAGCGTCCCCTGCACCAGCCACTTCACCTTGCCTTCGCTCTTTTCGACGCGGCGAGCTTCTTTCTCAAAAACTTTGATGAATTCGTTGCCGATGATCTTGCGTTTTTTTTCGGGATCGCTGACGCCCGCCAGCTTGCCCAGGAAACGATCGGTCGCATCCACCGCATCCAGATGCAGGCCAAGCTTGCCGCGCAATGTTTTCTGGACTTTTTCGAATTCGTTCTTGCGCAGCACGCCGTTGTTGACGAAGACGCAGGTCAGCCGTGACTTCCCCTTGGCATCGCGCAGCGCTCGATCCACCAGCACCGCGGCCACGGACGAATCCACGCCGCCGGAAAGGGCGCAGATGGCGCGCCCGCTGCCAACCTGCTCCCTGATTTGTTCAATGGTCGAATCGATGAAGCGCTGCGGGGTCCACATCGGCTTGACGCCGCAGATCGGGAAAATGAAATTCTTCAGAATCTGCGTGCCTTGCGGCGTGTGATGTACCTCGGGATGAAACTGCACCGCGTACCATTTCTTGGCGACATTCTGAATGCCGGCCACCGCGTAGTGCGTCTTCGCCATCAACTCGAATCCGGGAGGCAGTTCCAGGGCCTCGTCGCCATGCGACATCCACACCGCCAGTTTCCTCGCCAAGCCTTGAAAGAGAATGGAATCCGACACAATATCAACTTCCGCGTGGCCGTATTCACGCTTGTCGGCAGGGCGTACTTTGCCGCCCAGCGTGTGCACCATGAACTGCAGCCCGTAACAAATGCCGAGCACCGGCACTCCCAGATCGAACACGTGCGCGTCGGCCGGAGGCGCGTCTTTGTCGTAGACGGACCAGGGTGCTCCCGAGAGCACGATCCCGGCGGGCGCGTAGGTTTTAATTTCTTTTAGCGTCGCGGTGCAGGGCAGCACCACCGAAAAGACATTCTGTTCGCGGATGCGGCGCGCGATCAGTTGGGTGTACTGCGCCCCAAAATCGAGGATGACGATGGACTGCGTGGCTGAAGTTGGCTTGCGCGGGGATGGGGTTTCCACGCACGAGTTTCTCAGATTCAGGAGGAGGGTGTAAAGAGAGATGTCCTGCCGGCTACGTTTCCGGGCTACGTTTCTAAGATGAGGCCAGGAATATCGCTCAGAATCGGTTCATCCCGATCGATAGCGGTTTCGAGCGGCGCAGGCACACCTTCCGGCATCTCGGTAATGCAGATGTATCCCGCCAGTCGCGCCATGTAGAGCCAGTCGACGACAGCGAAGTAGGCCAGCGTCAGCAATAGCACCACGACGAGGATCAATCGTGCTGGCAAAATTCCCGCTAACCCTAGTGCGAACGACACCACGGTCGTGGCGATGCTAAAGGCGACCAGATGCGCTAATCCCGTCCAACTGCTGACCGCAAACACGGCTGCGGTGCGCTCGCGGCAGATCGTCACTGCAGCCGACATCGCGCCCACAGCGTCTTCTCCGTCGCGCACCGCAAGCATCGCCGCCAGCGAGAGAAACCAGTTGAGAGCCCATCCAACAAAGCCGGCCAAGACAGCGAGCGGCACAAACAGGACGAATGCAACCTCGGGCTGAGGATTGGAGTCAGGCGAGGCCAAACCGGCCAGGATCGCCGCACCCACGAGGCACAGGATCGCAGCCAGGACCACGATGGCGCGAAGAAAATGAATGCGCAGCAGCGTGCCCAACGAAGTCGCCCGGCCCCGAGCCGAAACCTCTTCTTCTCCCACGCTCGAAACACCCACCAGAAAATCGAAATGCTCCCGGAAATAATCAAGCAAGTAAGCGACCGTGGCAATCCGTCCCAGCGACGCGGCCACCATCCAGAGCAAAGTCAGCAGCATCGCCGCCAGGAGCGCCGCGAGCGCTCCCCGGCTCAGTCCGCCGCGCAGGATGTAGGCAATCACTTGCCCCACAAGAAAAGGTTGGCCACTGCGCAACAAGAGCAGCTCGCGATCCGTGACGGGCAAGCTGTAGAGAAATTCGATAAGGCCAAAGAAGAACAACACCGCGGCCGTGACGCCGACGCTCCATCGCCATACGATCTCCGCCAGTGTCAACGCGGGACGCCGAAAAGTTGCGCGGAATCCTTCCAGCGTGGGCGAGACCGGGAGCATGCCATCCAGCATAACGCAAACCCGCTTCCACTGCGGTGCTTATCGGGGAAAGCCTTAGTACAAATCAATCATGACATCCGCAAAAGCACTCGTGATTTTGTGAAGTTTTGTAAATCGCGATGGATTTTGCTTCGCTGATTCACATTGTTGCAACCGGCGCCAGCGCGCGGGCATCAACAACAATAGAGTTTCAAAAAGACTAGAAGGCATGGAACAAGTCGGGTCGTCCTCAGATTCCCGCTCCGTTTGTGCCGATTTTAAGGAGAACGAAGAAATGCGACTCATAAAATATTTTGCTTCTGTCGTCGCGGTTGCCCTCCTGCTGTCCCTGGGAGCATTTGCCAAAGATAAAGATAAAGATTCGGGAAAGTTTGAGCTCTACCAGAGCGCCCGGGTGGGGTCCACCACGCTGCAACCCGGCCACTATAAAGCGGAATGGACCGGCCCAAACAATGCATTGCAGATTTCCATCATTAAGAATGGGAAAACCGTAGTCACAACCCATGGCCAGTTGAAAGAGCTTCCTACCAAAGCAGAGAACACCGCTGTGACGATCAAGAACGCGAGCAACAACACTCAACGCGTGGAGGAGATCGATTTTAATAACCGCACCGACGCGCTCGTGTTGTCGGGAGTGTAGAGAAACACAACGAGAGAGCACTCGCGGGCGCGCAGAATGCGCCCGCCTTTTTTCTGCGCTCTATTTCACGACGAGATTGACCATTTTGCCGGGGACGTAGATCTTCTTGATCACCTGCCTGCCCGCTATCGCCGCCTTCACCTTCTCATCCGCAAGCGCCCGCTCCAGCACAAAAGATTCCTCCGCGTCGGCCGGCACGGTCACCCGGCTGCGCAACTTCCCGTTCACCTGCACCGGAATCTCGATCTCTTCTTCTTTCGCCAACTCGGGATCGTATTTCGGCCAGGGAGCGCGAAGCAGGCTCGCCTTTTGCCCCGTCATCTCCCACAACTCATGTGCCAGGTACGGCGCAAACGGCGCCAGCAACAAGACCAGGTCGCGTTGCACCTCGGCAACAAACGCGGGCGGCACCACTTTCTCCGCAATCCCTTCTTCCGCTCCGTAGAGAACGTTCACCAACTCCATGATCGCCGAGATGCAGGTATTGAAATGCCAGCGCCCCTGAAAGTCGTCGCTGATGCGCTTGATGGTCTGGTGCAGCTTGCGCTGAATAGCGCGCGCTTCCGGCGTCGACTGCAATCCGCTGGTCGTCGACGAGGCTGCCGCCACGGGATTTTTCACAAAAAAGCGGTACACCCGTCCCAAAAATCGCTGGATGCCTTCAATGCCGGAATCCTGCCAGTCGAGATCGCGGTCCGGAGGCGCGGCGAACAAACTGTACAAGCGCGCAGCATCGGCGCCATAACGCGCCACCATCTCGTCGGGCGACACCACGTTGCCCAGGCTCTTCGACATCTTGGCGCCATCTTTGATCACCATGCCTTGCGTGAACAGGCGTTCCGCCGGCTCATCATTGGTGATCATCCCCAGGTCGCGCATGAACTTGGTCCAGAAGCGCGAGTAGATCAGGTGCAAGATGGCATGCTCGACTCCGCCAATGTACTGATCGATGGGGAACCAGTATTGCGCAATCTTTCCGTCGAACGGCGCGCGATCGTTGTGCGCGTCGGTATAGCGATAGAAATACCACGACGAGTCGACGAACGTATCCATCGTGTCGGTCTCGCGCCGCGCCGGGCCGCCGCACTTCGGGCAAGTGGCGTTCACGAATTCGGGCACGCGGCCGAGCGGCGAGCCTCCCGTCAATGTGATGTCCACCTTCTCCGGCAAAATCACCGGCAGATCTTTCTCCGGCACCGGAACGATCCCGTCCTTCTCGCAATAGAGCATCGGGATCGGCGTGCCCCAGTAGCGTTGCCGCGAGATGCCCCAATCTTTCAGCCGATAAGTAACCGTCGCCTTACCGAAGCCTTTCTCCTCGGCATAGGCAGACATCTTCCTGATCGCATCTTCGGAACTCAAGCCGCTGAACGGACCCGAGTTGATGGTCATCCCCTCATGCGCGGTGAAGGGCAACTGCGGCTCGGCCATGGTCGCTTCCGGATCATCCGAAATCGGAAGAATGACGAGGCGGATCTCCAGGTTATATTTTCTGGCAAACTCGTAATCGCGCTCATCATGCGCCGGCACGCTCATGATCGCGCCCGTCCCATAATCCATCAGAATGTAGTTCGCGACCCAGATGGGGATCCGCTCGCCACTGAACGGATTGATGGCATATCGGTAGGTATTCACGCCGTGCTTTTCGATCTCGCCGATGTCGCCCATCTCTTTCGCCTTGCGCTGCTCCGCCATCAAGCGTTGCACGTCGGCGCCTAAAACCTGGTTGTAACGGGTGAAGTCGGCGACCAGCGGATGCTCGGGAGCAAGCTGAATCGAGGTCGCGCCGTAAATCGTATCCACACGCGTGGTGAAGACGCTGATGGCCGAGCCCGCCGGACCGGCGTTGCCCTCGAGCTGAAAATCCACCATCGTGCCTTCACTGCGGCCGATCCAGTTGCGCTGCATGACGCGCACCTTTTCCGGCCAGCCGCCAAGCTGGTCGAGATCGCGCAGCAATTCTTCCGCATACTCCGTCGTACGTACGAACCACTGCTCCAACTCGCGCTGCTCCACCAGCGTGTCTTCGTGCCGCCAGCAGCATCCCTCGACAACCTGCTCGTTGGCCAGCACCGTCGCGCATTTTGGGCACCAGTTCACCTTGCTCTTCTTGCGATAGACCAATCCCTTCTCGTAGAGCTTGAGAAAGAACCACTGGTTCCAGCGGTAATAATCGGGCAGGCAGGTGGTGACCTCGCGCGACCAGTCATAAGCGAAGCCGAGCCGCTTCATCTGCGCCTTCATGTTGGCGATGTTGTGCAGCGTCCATTCGCGCGGCGGGGTGTTATTCGAGATCGCCGCGTTCTCCGCAGGCAAGCCAAACGAATCCCAACCCATGGGATGAAGCACGTTGTACCCATTCATCCACATGTAGCGGGCGAGCGCATCCCCAATCGAATAGTTGCGCACGTGCCCCATGTGCAGCGCGCCCGAAGGATAGGGCAGCATTTCCAGCACGTAATATTTCTTCTTGGCAGAGGCGGGCTCGGCGGCGTAGAGCGAAGGGTCCTGCTGCCAGCGCGCGGACCATTTCTGCTCGACGCGCTGCGCGTCGTAGCGCTCGTCGTTGGGACGGTCAGGGGGATGAACGGGCGTCGGCCCCTCCCTCGTCATGGTAGCTTCGGATTTTTCTTCCTGCGGCATAAGCGACAGTTTAAGAATCTGATTTTACACTCTTGTAGCCGCGTTGCTTACAAGGTCAAGGCGCGCTCCATCCAGCAGCCGAATTCGACCCCAACCTCTGCGATCTCCGCGAATCCTTAGCGCCCTCTGCGATTTAAGATTTTTAGACCGCGCCGACAACAACACACCCGGATCCGATAGTGATTCATCCTCGAACCAGCTTCTTCAACGCCGCGACGTTCCTGCGATCATCGCCGGGCTTATCGATTGGCGTTTCCGCAATAAAAGCGGCGTGCGCCAGGCGAAGATCGTTGAGCAGAATGCGAAATGTTTCCTTGCCGATCGTTCCCTTCCCGATGTGCTGATGGCGGTCCAGCTTCGATCCGCGCGCGGCTTTGGCATCGTTGCAATGCCACACCTTTACCCGATTCAATCCGACGGTCGCGTCCAGGTGCTGCAGAGTCTGGCAAAGCCCCTCTTCGCTGACGATGTCGTATCCGGCAACGTGCGTATGACAGGTATCGATGCAAGCACCCACAGGAACGATCCCGTCCAGCCGCTCCAGAACCTCCGCGACCTGCTCAAAGCCTCCGCCCAGAGAGAACTCGGCGCCGGCGGTGTTTTCAATCAGAATCATCAGGCCGCCTTTGGCCAGATCGAGTCCCTGTGTGGATGCGGCAATCGCCGCGGCGGTGCGCAGCAATCCCTGCTCCCGGTCGGCGCCGCGAAACGATCCCGGATGCAGCACCAGATACTCCGCGCATAAATCCAGCGCGCGCTCCACCTCTCCGCGGAAAGCCTGCATCGATTTCTGCAGAAACAATTCCGTCGAACTGGCGAGATTCACCAGGTAATTGGTGTGAATTACCAGCGGCTTCAGATCGTAGCGCGCCCGCAACTCATTCATCTCGGCGCACTGCGGTGCCCCCAGTTCGTAAGGCGCCCACTGCCGCGGGCTGGATGAAAAAATCTGAAACGTGTTGCAGCCCAGCCGGTAAGCTCGCTCGGCCGCATTTTGCACCCCGCCCGCTGACGACGTGTGAATTCCGATGCGCCGCGAAGTCAACCGCGGCAGGCGTTTCGGCGCGGAAAGCTTGAGGATGTCTTTTTCGCGCCGCATGCCACGAGTATCTGTGCTGCAAACATTGTTTGCAATGCCGCTGCCCCCGCAACCCGGGCTCAGCATTGCCTCGCATTTGATGCAACTTCCTCGAAACGATAAACTTGGAACGTCCAGGGAGCACTCCCATGCTGGTTGTCATGAAGGCGCAGGCCACCAAAGACCAGGTGCGCGCCGTTTGTGAAAAAATCGAAAAGCTCGGCTATCGCGCCCACCCCATGCCCGGCGCAACCCGCACCGCCATTGGCATCACCGGAAACAAAGGCGAGGTCGAACAGGGCACGCTGGAAGAAATGGCCGGTGTGCAGGAAGTCATCGCCGTCTCCAAGCCCTACAAGCTGGTCAGCCGCGACGTAAAAGAAGAAAACACGGTCATCCGCTTTCCGGGAACGGCGGCCACCATCGGCGGACAAGGGCTGGCCATCGTCGCCGGGCCCTGCGCCATCGAGAGCCGCGAACAGGCCTTCGCTGTCGCCGAACGCGTGCACCGTGCCGGAGCCCAATTCTTTCGCGGCGGCGCCTATAAGCCGCGCACCTCGCCGTATTCCTTTCAAGGGCTCGGTGAAGATGGCCTGCGTATCATGGCGGAAATCCGCCAGCAGTTTGGCATGAAGATCATTACCGAAGCCATCGACCACGAGTCGCTCGACCTGGTTGAAGAATATGCCGACGTGATCCAGATCGGCGCGCGCAACATGCAGAATTTTTCGCTCCTCAAGCGCGCCGGTCGCACCCGCAAGCCCGTCCTGCTTAAGCGCGGCATGTCGGCCACTCTCGAAGAATTTCTCATGGCCGCCGAATACATCCTGAGCGAAGGCAACTACAATGTCGCGCTCTGCGAACGCGGTGTGCGTACCTTTGCCGACCACACTCGCAACACCCTCGATCTCAGCGTGGTCCCGGCGGTCCAGCGCCTGAGCCATCTTCCGATCCTCGTCGATCCCAGCCATGGCACTGGCAAGCGCAACAAAGTCACCCCGCTTTCCCGCGCCGCCGTCGCGGTAGGCGCCGATGGATTGCTCGTGGAAGTGCATCACAAGCCCGACGAGGCTCTCTCCGACGGCCCCCAGTCGCTCTTCCCCGATCAATTCGACGAGCTCATGGTGCAAGTCCGCCAGATCGCGGCCGTCGTAGGCAGGACCGTGCCTGAGATCGGAGTAAGAGAGACAGTAGCGGCAAAGTGAGTGAAGGCGACAAAAATTGCCGGATCCGTTCTGCTTTCCTGCGCTGATCTGGTTCTGTGTCTTTCCGCTTTGTTGTTAGCTTTCGTTTTCAAGAACCCCGTCGCCCTCGTCCTCTTCATGGTGGTCTTGCCCGTCTGCCTGCTGCTGACTCTTATCTACGTGGCAATCGATCTCATAGGTGGCAGATGGAAGCAAGTGGCGGCCGCAGTGGCATTGTTCCTGCCAGCACTCGCTGTGCAGATTTGGTTTTACCGGAACCTTAACCTCTGAGGTCCATCCCAGCATTTATTCGTAAAATATGATAATCTGATTTTATGAAAACTGAGACCATCTCTGTAACGCAAGCGGCTCGCAATTTCGCCGACTGCGTGAACCGGGCTCACTATCAGAATGTGACTTTTGTCCTCCTCCGAAACGGCTCCCCCATCGCACGCATAGTCCCGGATGGCAAGAGATACAACACAGGGAAGGATCTGGCAGAAGCGCTGGCGAAAGTCGATCTGCCTGAGGGCGAGGCCAGAGCCTGGTACAAAGACCTGCAAGCGGCCCGCAAGTCCTTGCGGCCGGCCAAAGACAAATGGCGATAATGATCGATGCCGACGTAATCATCAAAGGCGAGAAGGGGACTTTTGACCTCCGCGGCTGGATCGCTGCTCAGACTGAATCGCTGGAACTCGCTGCTATCACCGTCGCCGAATTGTGGCACGGTGTCGAGAGAGCTACAGTCACGTATCGGGCAAGAAGAGCGGAATTTATTCGCACCATTCTCGATGGGGTCGCCGTAGTGCCGTATACACAGGCAACGGCATTCGAACATGCTCGAATCTGGGCTGCTGCTGAGGCGTCAGGCAAAACCATGGGGCCTTATGATGCCATCGTCGCCGCATCCGTCATTGAGCGAGGGAGCACGCTGGCAACTTTCAATCGGCGCCATTTCGAGAATGTCCATGGACTGAAGCTCATCGAGCCGAAGTAATTCTCTACGTCGAACTTTCTGCTAATCTTTCCTCTTCTCTGAGACAGGCGTCCTTTGCGCAAGCTCCTCTTCATCGCTGTGCTGCTTCCCGTCCTCGGCGGGCTGGCCTGGTGGTATTTCCGCGAACCCGACTTCCCCGATTACGGCCCCGCCTTTCGCGAATACGCTTACGTTTCCAATGGCAAGAGCAACACCGTCAGCGTGATTGATCTGCGCACGTTTGCCCTGTCCAAGACGCTGCGCGTTGGCAGCGAGCCCACCGGCCTCGCCGCCAATACCAGGAAGAACGAAATCTACGTGGTCAACGCCGGATCGGCCAACGTCAGCGTGATCGATGCCGAGACCAATTCCGTCGTCTCCACGATCGGCGTACACGCGCGGCCTTACTTCATCGACGTTTCCGCGGACGGCAAGCGCGCCTATGTGGCCAACTCGGGCTCGGCCAATGTCAGCGTGATCGATCTCGACAAACGCATCGTGCTGGGCAACGTGCGCGTGGGCGCATCGCCCGGGCTGGCCCGGGTCTCGCCCGATGGCTCGACCGTCGTGGTGTCCAATCGCAGCGACAACACCGTCTCCCTGATCGACGCCAAAACTCTGCGCGTGCGCGCCACGCTCCCAGTCTGCCAGCAGCCGGAGGATATCGCCATCCTGCCCGATTCCAGCAAGGCCTTCGTCTCCTGCTCGGGATCATCGCAGGTAGCGTCCATCCAGCTGAAGACCCCCGCTCAGAACGAGGATCACGTGCTCGCGCTGCTCGACGTGGGCCGCACCCCGGTCAGCCTCACTCTCAAACCCGATGGCGGCGAGATGGTGGTATGCAATTTCGATTCCGACAGCATTTCCATGGTCGAGACCGGCAACGATGTGGTCGGCAGCAGCCAGGAGATCGGCCACCAGCCTTCGCACAGCGTGGTCACCCTCGACAATTCGCGGCTTTACGTGTCGAATTTTGGATCGGATAGCGTCGCGGTTTACGACATTGATATGGGGCGGCGGCTGACGACTCTGAACGTAGGCAGCCGTCCCGACAGCCTGGCGCTGACGCCCGATCAACATTATTTATTAGTGGCCGACACCGAATCAGGCGATGTCACCATCATTCAGAAGCGGCAGCCCAAGCGCACGCTGGAGACCTCTGAGTACTCGCTGCTGACGCTGATCCCGGTAGGCGTGCAGCCCAACGCGATCGTGATCAAGGCATTCAAGCTGAGCAGTCCAAAAAAGTAAAAGCGCTGCGCTGACATTACACGGGCGAGGGTTTTCCGCAAAAACGATCCAGCGCCGCCTTCAAATCCGCGGCGATTGCCGGCGCTTCGCGCGATTCGATGTCGCGGCGGGGCATCATGTACGCGAGCTGGCCATCGCGCAGAATCGCAATCGATGGCGAAGATGGCGGATGGCCCGTGAAATAACTGCGGGCGCGCTCGGTGGCCTCAACGTCCTGCCCGGCGAAAACTGAATACGAATGGTCGGGGCGCGCGGCATCCGCCAGCGCCATGCGCACCGCCGGCCGCATGCGTCCCGCAGCGCAACCGCAGATCGAATTCACCACCACCAGCGCCGTGCCCGGACGATTCTTCAGCGCCTGATCGACCTCGGCAGCGGTTCGCAACTCTGTGATTCCCAGCCGGGTCAACTCTTCGCGCATGGGGATGACCATAATTTCCGGATACATGTGCAGCTCCTTTGATGTCATTTCCATTCTAGCGTGAGATTCGGTTTGTGCGGGTGATCCCAGCAACCTTTCCACCCACGGGTTTATAGTGATTCGTTCCCATGATGATTGCGGAAAACGTTTCGCTGGCGCCTTTGACTACCCTCCGCATAGGCGGTCCGGCCCGTTTTCTTGTCGAAGCAAACTCGCTTAGCGACGTGCGGGAGGCAGTCGAGTTCGCGCGCCAGAAAAATCTGCCTCTCTTTGTGCTGGGCGGCGGAAGCAATCTTGTGGTCGCGGATTCGGGATGGCCCGGCCTGGTCCTGAAAATTTCCATCGGCGGCATCGAGCGGCAAGCCGGTCAGCACGAAGGAAAAGTTCTGTTCGACGTCGGCGCCGGCGAATCCTGGGATCGTTTCGTTTCGCACGCTGTGAACGCCCAGTGCGCGGGCGTGGAGTGTCTCAGCGGCATTCCCGGAAGCGTCGGCGGAACTCCCGTGCAGAACGTCGGCGCCTACGGGCAGGAAGTTTCGAACACCATCGAGTCGGTCCAGGTATTCGATCTGAAAGACAATCAGGTTCGTGACCTGTGCGCCGAGGTCTGCGGCTTTTCCTACCGCGCCAGCATCTTCAACACCAGCGAGCGCGGGCGGTTCATTATTTTGCGAGTCGTCTACGCCCTCGCACCCGGAGGTGAACCGCATCTCGAATATGCCGACCTCAAGCGGCATTTCGCAGGACGCGAGACCCCACCGAATCTCGCCGAGACGCGCGAAGCCGTGCGCTACACTCGCGCCCGCAAAGGCATGCTGATCGTGGAAGGCGATCCCGATTCCCGCAGCGCGGGATCGTTCTTCAAAAACCCCGTGCTTTCGGAAGAACAGCATCGCGATCTCGAGCAGCGAGCCCGCGACAAAGGCCTCGTCTTGCCCAGCTATCCCGCGCTCGAGCGGCAGAAGAAAGTCTCCGCTGCCTGGCTCGTCGAACACTCCGGATTCGCCCGCGGCTATACCTCCGGCAGCGTGGGCATTTCCAGCAAACACGCGCTCGCTCTGGTCAATCGTGGAGGAGCGACGGCCGCTGATGTGCTCACGCTCAAGGATCAAATTCAGCAGCGGGTCGAGCAAATCTGGGGCGTGAAGCTCGAACCGGAGCCGGTGTTCGTGGGCACAGACTAGGCGGAGGCCAGTGCGGCGGCTTGCCGGAAGATCTCGACGAACATCTTTCGCGTCAGCTTGCCGGTTTGGGTGTTCTGGTTCGAGGGATGGTAGGACGCGAGCAGCGTCTTGCCGTCGGGCAAGCGATACTGCTTGCCATGCCCGAAGACAAATTCTTTTTTGCTGGTGAGCAGGCCGCGGCGCTTCGCGTAATTCAGGTAGGCGTCGAAGCCGATCTTTCCCAGCGCCACCACGACCTTCACTTTCTCGAGTCCCGCCATCTCGCGGTCAAGGAATGTCGAACACGCGGCGAGTTCCGACGGCAGCGGTTTATTGTCGGGCGGAGCGCAGCGGACTGCGGCCGTGATGTACAGATCGCGCAGCTCGAGGCCGTCGTTGCGATCGGTGGCCGTGGGTTGATTGGCAAATCCCGTCTCGTACAGCACGGGATACATGAAGTTGCCGGAAGCATCTCCGGTGAAGGGACGGCCGGTGCGATTCGATCCATGCGCTCCGGGTGCGAGTCCCATGATCAGCACGCGAGCGTTGGGATCGCCGAAGCCCGGCACGGGCTTGCCCCAGTAATCCCAATCGCGATAGGCGCGGCGCTTGTCGCGGGCAACCTGCTCGCGGTAAGCCACCAGCCGCGGGCAGCGGGTGCAGGAGACCACGTCGCGGTTCAGAACGGTGAGCCAGGACACGGAATCATTAGAGCATACCCCCGGGGGTGAATTTTCGGTCCTGATTGCGCAAAATATTCAAAACGCGGGAGTTGGGGAGTTTCGCTCCAGGACGGTCTGCGTAAAATATTGAAAAGAAGGATTTTAGAGGTAAAATATTCCAGAAGAAGGAGTTGCGGGTACTTTTTGGGTTTCTTGGAGAGATTTTTTTTAGGCTCGAAACCTGCAAAATCTTGAATCTAATAAGCTTAGCGTCCGACACCCGGCTCGGCTCCTCGCAAAATCTTGTCAAAGAAGGACTTATACGCAAAATATTCCAAAATAAGGACTTAGCGGATCGAGGTTTCTGACTCGATCATGGCGCCAATTCCGTTGGAAACTTGCGGTGCAAATGCGCACCGAAAGATTGTAAGCGGTCGCGGCAGTGAGGGTCAGTGATGCTGGTCACAAAAAATCGGGTGCGGGTTAAGCCCAGAGCCATCTAGTCAGAAACTTGGGGAGGGAACTTAGCGCGCCGCTTCCTGATGCGAGCCTGCTGCCTCGCGCCCGACAACTTGTGGTGCGAATGCGCGCGATGCTATTTTTGGCTTTTCGCCCTGAGAGCCAATGGTTGCCGGTCGCATTGGAGTGGATTTCCGATGTGGAAGGTCCGAGTTCAACAAATCCTGCTGAGATTGGAAAACGCCCCCATATACATGGCTTTTCAGCCAATCATTTTGGGCCCACTCCCGACCCTGGCTTTGCCAATCTAATGCTAGGCGAACCATCGGTCAGTGTCGTAATTTCGAAGTCTTCAAAAATGGTCGGGGCCTCTCGCTTCATGTGCTCAAGGAGCAGGGCGCATACTCGTCGCATCTCGACATCTCCGACGATGCCGCCGCGAACAAACAGAAAATGGCGAATAGCTCTCGCATTCGCGGTCACAACAACTTTCGTCTCTGTCGCATTGGGCAGAAGACTGCGCGCAGCTGACCTCAATGCCCTCCGCCGTTCGCGCTTCTCGAACTCCGACAGCGTGTTCGTATCTAGCTTCTGGAGCAATCGGACGTAGGCATTTCGCGCGCTTTCGACGAACTCTTCCCACAAATGTTCCAAAGCCTGGTCGCGCAGTATTTCGGGGATGACAAACCGCGCGTTCGTCTCGTCGTGATATTGCTGAGACAGTTGACTGAAAGAAAATCCAACCCGATGTCGAACAAGTTGGTGCGAGAAGGCCCGTGAGATTCCAGTTATAACAAACGTCCAGGTTGCGTGTTCCAGGACGCTATCGTGTCCCATGTTGACGAGGTTGCGAATGTAAGCTCTTAGGTCGCGAGGAGACTGTGCATCGCCAAAAGACATATAGCACGTGCGGCCGCCCAGTTCCACAAGTTCTTCGGCATCCACACTGTTTTGTTTTGCGGAACGACGCCAGGAAGTTTGCTCATCCGACAGGAATTCCGAAACCGCTGCGTTGTCGATTTTTGGGCGACCGACTAAATACAGGCGTGGCACTCTAACAAATGTATCTTTTTTCATCGCAACTTTTTCTCGACAGTCGTAATGCGTTTATCCATCGAGTCGAGCTTTTTTATAATTTGATCGATGTCATCACGATTTGGAATTTTCTGAATTTTTTGGTCCACGTCAGAGGCCTTCTGTACTTGTTGATTAAGTAACTCAACCTTGGTGTCGAGCTTGGACACAGGCGACCAAATTGAAAATACTGCAAAAGCGGTTGCCACCAAAAGCGAAGCGGCAAATGTCGTTAGGTTGAATTTTCTAGATAGCCTTTGCTCAATCGCATTCAGGTTTCGCTGAACACCTTCAACTTCCGCTTTTGCAATCTCGGTTGCCCTCTTCTTAATGTCTAAGAAATCCGGGCATAAGTAATGCAAATCATTTGTATTTGGACTCCTGCCGGGCTTTCCAGTTCGGGTTTTCCAGCCCCGCGATACCGGTCTGGTTGTTTCGAACAGGACAAGCGTCCCCACTCGTTGCCCAATCTCAAGTTTCTGTGGCTCGTGACCCATGTTGATAATCGTGAAGCGTAGCGGACCGGAATATTCGGGATCTACGTGTCCTGCGTTTGTGACAAGAAGGGCTTTGACAGCAAAGCTCGAGGGAGGGAAGGCGAGTCCGCCGATATCCTTGGGTAACCTTAGAAATTCGCGAGTCTTTACGAGAACGGTCTGTCCTGTTGACAGCAAGTAGTCATCGTGGGGATGAGATTCTCCACCTGCTGCGCCAGCCGTGACGCCAGGGACGAATATCCCCCCAATATGCAGGTCTAAGGACCCTGGTTGAACCGCGGACTCAGAGGTAAGAGCGTCGTAGCCCGGTCGAACACCCTCGATTCGATTCAGTTTCACAAGTTCAATAATCTCGTTATCGGGTAACATGCACTCCGTTCCTCCTCGATGTGAATCCGACGTGCGACCTTGGAGTAGCGATTGAAGCAGCTTTGAAAGTAGATTTCGCAGGGTCATAGGGACACCGCTCAACCGGAAAGTATAGACCTTCGGGGGCTGGCCCACCCTTTCACATGGAATTCCCGATTTGGGGCTGCCCCATCCTTCCCGCGCTTTTTGCGGGAGGATGGGCTCTCTGCGCGGACTACAATCTGCATGAATGCACGTCAAACCAGTCGCTATCAAAACCAGCGCTGCCTGCATTTCATCACGTTTAGCTGCTATGGCCGTATGCCGCTGCTCGATTCGAGGGCAGCGAAAGAGATCTTCGATCAAACCCTTGAGCGAGTCCGGATCTGGTACGGCTGCTCCATCGCCGGCTATGTCGTGATGCCCGAGCACGTGCACCTGCTGCTCAGCGAACCGGAGCGCTCGAAATTGTCGGTGACGATACAGATGCTGAAGCAGATCACGTCACAAAAACTGCGTGTGAAACATCTCCCGCGCTTTTGGCAGGTCCGCTATTACGATTTTCCCGTGTGGAGTGAAGCAAAACGCGTCGAGAAACTGCGGTACATGCATCGCAATCCGGTAAAGCGAGGACTGGTGGCAAGGCCAGAGGATTGGAAATGGAGCAGCTTTGTTCACTATGCGACGGGGATGGAAGGGATTGTCGAGATCGACTCGCAATGGACGGCGCGGAGGCGAGAACGGATGGGGGGCGTGCTCGTGGCCAGAGCCCACCCCTTCGGCGCGCTTCGCCCGCTCAGGGCAAGCTCTCCCGCACAAAACGCGGGAGGGGTGGGGCAACCCCGGCGCCCTAAGGAGAGGTAACATGCGAATTGTACGTATCGGATCAACGGTCGGCTCCGCCGCGGGGGTAGGGATCGCGATCGCCATGATATCGCTCGTTATGCTGAGGCCGTTTTCAGTACCGGTCAACGGCTTTATCGATAGCGCAACTCTAAGACTCTGCCCGCTTTATATACTGGGCTTCTCAAGCTATGTCAAAAATTGGCCGGAGTTGTTGTTCATAACGATCGCGGGGAACGCTGTTCTCTATGGGGCTTTGGGCGCCATAATTGCTCTAACTATTGCACCGTTTAGGAGGCAGTAGGCTGATTCGATAACCGTGTCGGTTCGGGGCTGGCCGATCCTTGATTGCCGACTCGGAAAAGCGGTGAAGAGGAGAACGAACTTAAATGCCGACCGCGTCCGTGGAAGCCCACCCTCCCGCAAAAAACGCGGGAAGGGTGGGGCAACCCCGGGAGGAATCTTGATTCGGAAAGGATGGCCCAGCCCCCTCCTTCACATCAAATCTCCTTCATACAAGTCTTCTTCACACAAACCTCCTTCATACGAATCTCCTTCCCCGTTTGACGCTGTTCTCCTCTATCTTTAAACTCAAGTATGAACGGCGCGTGAATCGGTGCGGTCCTGCCCCGCACGAGGAGCCGTTATCCAGCCCGAAGTCGCCATGGAGCGAAGTACGCTGAAAGGTACAACGTGAGTCCCACAGAAACTGACGTCGTGAAGAGCGACGCTAACAACGACGCGAAGAATGACGGCGTCAAGCGCGAAATTTCGGTCGAAGTTCCCGCCGAAGAAGTCACCCGCGAAACCGAAACCATCGTGGCCAAATATCAGAAGGTGGCGCGACTGCCCGGCTTTCGCGCCGGACACGTACCCGCCTCGATCATCCGACAGCGTTTTAAAGAAGACCTGAAGAGCGACGTGGTCGAAGCCCTGGTGCCCCGCTACTTCCGCAAAGAAACTGAGAAGCTGGGAATGGTTCCGGTGTCGCAGCCGCGGGTCACCGACCTGCACATTCATGAAGGCGAGCCGCTGCGCTTCAAGGCCAGCTTCGAGATCATGCCCGAGATCAAGGTCGAAGGCTACAAAGAGCTGCGCGCCGAGCATCCCGAGATCGAAGTGAAAGACGAAGAGGTCGAAGAAGCTTTAAACAATGTCCGCGAGCAGCACGCCACGTTCGAATCGGTGGAAGGGCGTCCGCTGGCGGATGGCGACTTCGCCCAGTCCTCCATGGACGGCCGTCCCAAAAACGCCGACGACAAGACGCAGCCGGTGCACATGGACGAAGTTCTGATCGAGATTGGCGGCAAAAATACGGTTCCTGAGTTCACGGAAAATCTGCGCGGCGCCAATGCCGGAGAAGAACGGCAGTTCGAAGTAAGCTATCCCGAAGATGCCAACGACAAGCGGCTTGCCGGCAAGACCTTCATCTACACGGTGAAGATTCAGGCCATCAAAAAGAAAACCTTGCCCGAGCTCAACGACGAGTTTGCCAAGCAACTGGGAGAATTTAACGATCTCGACCAGGTGCGCAACCAGATTCGCGGCAACATGCTGACCGAGCGCAAGCACACGGCCGAGCGCGAGGCCAAAGACAAGCTGGTGGCGGAACTGGTGAAGCGCAACGATTTCGAAGTGCCGGAGTCGCTGGTCGACCGGCAGATCGATCTGCGGCTGGAGCGCGGCCTGCGCGCGCTGGCGGCGCAGGGCATGAAGATGGAAGACATGAAAAAAATGGACCTGCCTCGCCTGCGGGCAGGCCAGCGTGATCAGGCGGTGCAGGATGTGAAGTCGTCGCTGTTACTGGATCGCATTGCGGAGCTGGAGAAAATCGACGTCAGCGAAGACGAGTTGAATCACGAACTCGAGGCGCTGGCGCAGCAGACAAAACAAACTCCGGAAGCGGTCCGCGCTCGTTTGACACAAGATGGGGGCCTCGATAGAATCCGGAACAGAATCCGCAGCGAAAAGACCCTCGAATTTCTGTATCACCAGTCCGCGTAAGTCCTAGAATGAACGCGGACCACTTTCGACTCACCCCATGCATGAAAGCTGTTGCGTCGGGGCGGAGTGTGGCAGGTGAACGTGAACAACAATAGTGATAGACCCAATAAAGATCCGCAAATGATGCTGGTACCGATGGTGATCGAGCAGACCGGGCGTGGCGAACGCGCCTACGACATCTATTCCCGGCTGCTGCGCGACAACATTATCTTCATCGGCACTCCCATTGACGACAACATCGCCAACCTGGTGATCGCGCAAATGTTGTTTCTGGCACAGGAAGATCCGGAGAAGGACATCCAGCTCTACATCAACTCTCCGGGCGGCTCGATCACGGCCGGCATGGCGATTTACGACACCATGCAGTACGTGAAAAACGACGTGATGACGCTGTGCGTGGGCCAGGCGGCATCGATGGCCGCGTTACTTTTGGCATCAGGCGAACCCAAAAAGAGATTGGCATTGCCCAATTCGCGGATTCTAATACATCAGCCTTCCATGGGAGGCTTGTCCGGCCAAGCCACTGATATTGATATCCATGCGCGCGAGATTCTGCGCATGCGGGAGATCACAAACCAGTTGCTGTCGAAACACAGCGGCCAAAAACTGGACAAGGTAGAGAAAGATGTGGAGCGCGATTTCATTATGAACGCGCAGCAGGCTAAGGAATACGGAATCATAGACGATATCATCTACAAGACGGTGAAAGCGGTATGATCGGCCTTCGCGCCTGAGGTTTGAACCGAAACGGCATGAAGATCGGTTAAAGCAATCTGAGATTTCGATCATGCCGTGCCACCGCTGAAGGAGTCGTGCCGAGTGAAAAACAAGTCGGGAACTGACGAGATCCTACGCTGCTCGTTCTGCCACAAGTCGCAGGACGCGGTCGCGAAACTCATCTCGTCGCCCAGCGATTATCCCCGGGCGTACATTTGTGACGAGTGCGTCGCCGTCTGCAACTCCATTCTGGAAGACGACCGCACCGCAACGCCGCCCTCGAGCACGCCCAACCAGCTGCCCAAGCCCCAGGAAGTGAAAACCTTCCTCGACGAGTACGTGATCGGGCAGGAACAGACCAAAAAGAAGCTGGCGGTCGCGGTCTACAACCATTACAAGCGCATCTTCATGAATCGCCAGAAGACCGGCGATGGGATCGAGCTGACCAAGTCGAACATCATGCTGATTGGGCCCACCGGAACGGGCAAGACGCTGCTGGCGCAAACTCTCGCCCGCATGCTGGACGTGCCCTTTGCCATCGTAGATGCGACCACGCTGACCGAAGCCGGCTACGTCGGTGAAGATGTAGAAAATATTATTCTGAAGTTGTTGCAGGCCGCCGATGGCGACGTCAGCCGTACCCAGACCGGCATCATCTATATTGACGAAGTCGACAAGATCGGCCGCAAGGACGAGAATCCCTCCATCACCCGCGACGTTTCCGGCGAAGGCGTGCAGCAGGCTCTGCTCAAGATTCTGGAAGGCACCATCGCCAACGTGCCTCCGCAGGGCGGACGCAAGCATCCGCACCAGGAATTCACTCCGGTCGACACGACGAATATTCTATTCATCTGTGGTGGAGCTTTCGTCGGCCTCGATAAGATCATCTCGCGCAGGATGGGCAAGAAGTCGCTGGGCTTCCGCAGCGGCGAGGAAGCCGAAAAAGAAGATTCCTTCAGCAACCGGAAGCGCAGCCAGGAACTGCTGCAGGAAGTCCAGCCGGAAGACCTGATCAAGTTCGGCCTCATTCCCGAATTCGTCGGCCGCCTGCCGGTGGTCGGCATGCTGGAAGATCTCGACGAATTTGCCCTGATCGAAATTCTGACCCGGCCGAAAAACGCCATCATCAAGCAATACCAGCGTTTGTTCGAGTTCGAGAACGTGCGCCTGAAATTTTCCGATGACGCTCTCCGGGCCATCGCGCGCCAGGCCATGGCGCGCAAAGTCGGCGCCCGCGGACTGCGCATGATTCTGGAAGAGCTCATGCTCGATCTGATGTTTAATCTGCCCAGCCAGAAGAAGCTGAAAGAGTTCGAAGTGACCCGTGAAATGGTGGAAAAACGCACCGCTTCCTTCACCACGGTTATGGAAAAGGCGGGGTAGGCATTCTCGCTGGTCCTCGGCCGTTTGTCATTAGCCATCTGCAGTTGGACCATGATGCAAGTTTTTGCAACGACCAGCGGCTAACCATCCGGGGGCGAGCCTGCCCTTACAACTTAAATGCCATTCCACCGGACCCCCGGCTCAGGTAAAATCCTTATAGCTCGTCGGTTTGGCCGTCACCCAGGGAGACTCAGTGACTACATCCAAGGAAAAATACGAATCCAAAAAGCTGCCCATGATGCCGATCCGGGACGTGGTCATCTTTCCGTTCATGATGACGCCGTTCGTGGTGGGGCGCGAATCGAGCGTGCGCGCTCTGGAAGAGGCACTGGCAGCCGACAAGAAAATTTTCCTGGCCACCCAGCACGACGCCTCCATCGACGAACCCAAGGCCAACGAGATCTATCAGGTGGGCACCATCGTCAACATCGTGCAGAGCCTGAAGCTGCCCGATGGCAACATTAAAGTTCTGGTCGAAGGCATCGAACGCGGCAAAGTTCTCCAGGTCACCGACACCGATGGTTTCATGCAGGCCACGGTGCGCGTCGCCCGCTTCACCACCGAGACCAATCAGGCTCTGGAAGCCAGCATGCAGCGCGTCACCTCGCTGTTCGAGCAATACGTGAAGCTTTGCCAGGCGCTCAATTACGAGACCATGATTTCGGCGGTGCGCATGGAAGATCCGGCCAAGCTCACCGACGTCATCTCCGCCAACCTTCAACTATCGATTGAAGAAAAGCAGGAACTGCTGGAGATTTTCGATCCCGCCGAGCGACTGACCCGCATCGCCGACGTGCTCGATATCGAAATTGAAAAGCTGAACGTGGACCGAACCATCCAGTCGCGCGTCAAGCGCCAGATGGAGAAAGCGCAAAAAGAGTATTACCTCAACGAAAAGATCAAGGCCATCCAGAAGGAACTGGGGCGCGGCGAAAAGAGCGAGTTCGACGAATTGAAGAAGAAGATCGAAGCCGCAGGCATGCCGAAAGATACCAAAGACAAGGCCCTGCAGGAACTCAAGAAGCTCGAGGCCATGCCTCCGATGTCGGCCGAGTCCACGGTCTCGCGCAACTATCTGGACTGGCTGCTGGCGGTGCCGTGGAAGAAGCGCTCGAAGGAAATCCGCAATATCTCCCGCGCGGAGAAAGTTCTCAACGAAGATCATTATGGGCTGGAGAAAATCAAGGAGCGCATCCTGGAATTTCTCGCCGTGCGCCAGTTGGTGAAAAATCCCAAAGGCTCGATCCTCTGTTTCGTCGGACCTCCCGGAGTCGGCAAGACTTCGCTGGGCATGTCGATCGCGAAAGCCACCGGCCGTAAGTTCGTCCGCATGTCGCTGGGCGGCGTGCGCGACGAGGCCGAAATCCGCGGCCACCGCCGCACCTATATCGGCGCCCTGCCCGGCCAGATCATTCAGATGATGAAGAAAGCGGGCACCAAGAATCCGGTCTTCATGCTGGACGAAGTCGACAAGATGTCGATGGACTTTCGCGGCGATCCCTCCGCCGCTCTGCTCGAAGTGCTCGATCCGGAACAGAACTTCATGTTCGTCGACCACTACCTCGACGTCGAATACGATCTCTCGCAGGTTTTCTTCATCGCCACCGCCAACGTGATGCATACCATCCCTCCCGCTCTGCAGGACCGCATGGAAGTGTTGCGGCTGCACGGCTACACCGAGCAGGAGAAAGTCGAGATCGCCAAGCAGTTTCTAGTGAAGAAGCAGAGGGATGCCGCAGGCCTGTCGGAGAAGAACATCAAGTTCACCGATGAAGCCATCACCACGATCATTCGCTCCTACACGCGCGAGGCGGGCGTGCGCAACCTGGAACGCGAGATCGGCAACGTTTGCCGCAAAGTCGCCCGCCGAGTAGTGAAGGAAGGCGACGGCTACTCCATCACCATCAATGGCGAGAACGCCAACGACTTCCTGGGCGTGATCAAGTTCCGCGACACGCTGGCCCACGAGAAGAGCGAAGTCGGCCTGGTTACCGGCCTGGCCTGGACCGAAGTCGGCGGCTCGATTCTCTCGACCGAAGCCACCGTCGTCGACGGCAAAGGCAAGCTGACGTTGACCGGCAAGCTGGGCGACGTGATGCAGGAATCGGCGCAAGCGGCCATGTCGTACGTGCGCTCACGCGCGCGCAGCCTCGGCCTGACGCGCGATTTCTATCGCAACCTCGATCTGCACGTGCACGTGCCCGAAGGCGCCATCCCGAAAGATGGCCCGTCGGCGGGCATCACCATTGCGACCGCCATTTCCAGTGCGCTAAGCAAGATTCCGGTGCGCCGCGACCTGGCGATGACGGGCGAGATCACGCTGCGCGGCAAGGTTCTGCCCATCGGCGGCCTGAAAGAAAAGTTGCTGGCCGCCCACCGCGCCGGGCTCTTCGAAGTGATCCTGCCGAAAGATAACGAGAAGGATCTGGCCGAGGTCCCGGAAAACCTGCGCACGGCGATGAAGCTGCATTTCGTGGACACCATGGACCAGGTGCTGCAGATCGCGCTGGAATCGCCGCTGCCCAAGATCGAAGAGGAAGTAACGCAGCCGATCGCGCCATCGCTGACGACCGACAACACCGACGCTCCCACCGCGCATCAGTAGGGCATTATGGGTTGCTGAACAATTTCAGAGGAGGCCCGCTCGGGCGGGCCTTTCGTATTAGTCGATGAATTCCACAAAACTACGCTTTCGCGATTCCAGGACAATCCGAGTGGGACTAGGAATCATCGCGGGAGTTCTGCTGCTCATCGCTCTCGGCATAGTAATCGCATTCGGCTTCGGACACGACTTTGCGGTCGGTTCGGCGGCGATATGGGCTTTCTTGTGGCTAGTTCTAGGATTTGCTTTTGTCCTTGTTGGGATCGGCCAAACCGTTGTCAGGCGCAGAAAAATTCGCCAGCGTGAGTGATCTCCCACGTTCTCATTGGAATTAAAGATTTTGAGGCGTGCCTTGGACCGAGATCGTTGAAGTCCCGTGGGCTGAATTATTAGCCCAGCATCCGCGGACGTTAAAACTGGAGAATTAGATGACCATCCCCATCCGAGGCACGGCCGCGCTCGCAGTCGCGGCCGCAATCGTCGCCGCCACCGCGATCCGGCTCCCTGCTTACCACTGGCTTCTGCTCATCAGTATTGGAATCGGCGTCGCCGTTGCTGGAGGCCTGTATCTGTGGCACCGTGTGCGCCCCGTGTGACCATGATGTCGAGAGCAAGCGACCGCTGGGACTGAGCTAGAGGCGGCCGGCGAAGCTATGGTGGCCTCCTAGAGCCGCCTTCCTCAATCACACGAAACACTCAGTGCCAGAAGTATCCGGACTGGTCATCGTTGATAGCAAAGGTAAAATCGCCGCACTTGAACACTCTGAGGTTACGCGAGCGTAGCTTTGCAGCCGTGTCACCCTTGCGCAGAAGACCAGGCCAGCGCCGAAAAGGGGTGCTAATGGGAGCGTCTGGCGGGAAAGGAGAACAGCTTCGTTCCAGTGTATCGGCGAAAACGGGCGCGTAACGAAAGGTGGCGCGCCCCTGGTTCGTGGAAACATTGTGTTCCTCTCGTATTTCGCTTACACCGGATTTCAGGACAACCGGCAACCAACCTCTATCGAAAGCGTCGGCTCCGGCAATCCTGTCTCGCTCTGCGTCGGCGACAGTCGCATAATACGCTTTCTGATTTTCTCGCGAGTCCAACCAAAGATTGAGCAAGACAAAACCTGCCACGCCTGCTAGCACCGTCACCGCCGCTACCTTTAGAAGCCTCATCTATCTAGATTTTTTCACCCCGTGGCTATTTCGTTATTCTCTGCAGACCGAGGCATACACGAGCTTCATCCAAGGTTCGTACTACCATCGTGTTCGGCCGGGTTGCCTCGGCGTAGACTTGGAACATCCGAGACAGCCCAAAAACGTGAGTCTGGGGTGCGATGACGACGTGTTTTGAGGCCCGGTTATAGATACTCTGACGTCGGGCCAACGCCTGCAGCGCACCGGTGGAGACGTTCCCGCCGGTAACCGAGCTGAAGTCCACAATTTCCGAAAAGCTGGGGTCGAACGATGGATGCGACCGGGTCGTAGGGCCAATGTTCAACAGGTCGGCGTCCCCGATCTCGCCGCGAAGCGTGACCACGACCACCTTCTGGCTTTGGTCGATTGTGTACTCCACACTCAAAGCTGCACCCAACGCGATGCCAAAATTCGTGAATGCATTATAGCGGAGGGGAACGGCCCGGGAGCGTGCGTGGTCCGAGACTGAGTTAGGACTGCCGCCCCGCGACATACCCTTTGCGACCGGGAAGCGGCGCCAATGAGGGTAATGGGGATGTTGCGCCAGTTGTCAGGCGAAATTCGTTCAAGGCCGTGCACCGCATCCAGCTCCCAGTCGCAGTTCAGCGCTTGACAGCGCCCGATTTCAGGCAGAAGATAGCCCCGCAGTTTTTTCTGCCCTCCCGATGTGCTGTTCCGTCATGGGCATGAGGCTCAAAGATGCGGGCCCCGTCATAAGGATGCCCGTGTGAGTAGTCGCCTCCTCACGCTCAGCTCAACGAGGAACCTATGAAAAGCATCAGCATTCTGTTGTTAGCGCTGGTCTGCTCGCTCGCTCCCGCTGCGGCGGCTCAGACGGCGATTGCCTCACCGGTGCAGACTTTCCAGAGGCTGTTCACGTTCGACGGCAGGGACGGCATGGCTCCCATTGGGGGACTGGTCCAGGCCACCGATGGGCACTTGTACGGCACGACGAGCGCGGAGGGAGCCGGGCCCTATGGCGCCGGAGGCACCATCTTCAAAATCGCCCCAAGCGGCAGTCTGGCGACGATTTACAACTTTTGCTCGCAAAGCGGTTGCACGGACGGCGCGTTGCCGCGAGGGGCGTTGATCCAAGCCGCCGATGGGAACCTGTACGGGACGACGGAAGCCGGCGGGACCAACAACAAGGGCACGATCTTCAAAGTCGCCACAAACGGCACGCTGACCACGCTTTACAGCTTCTGCTCGCAAAGCAATTGCGCGGACGGCGAGAGCCCGTACGCCGGACTGCTCCTGGCGAGCGATGGGAATTTCTACGGAACGACATTCTATGGCGGGAACTATTATGACGGCCCCAGCGGCTACTGCGATGCGTCGTATGGCTGCGGGACTGTCTTCCAGATCACGCCAAGCGGCACCCTGACCACGCTTTACAGCTTCTGCTCGCAAACCGGTTGCGCGGACGGCCTATATCCCGCGGCGCCGCTGATCCAGGGCGCGGATGGCAACTTCTACGGGACAACGTATAGCATCTATTACTACGTCGGGATCGGTCCAAAAACGCGTGGCACGGTCTTCAAAATCACCCCCAGCGGCGCCCTGACCACGCTCTACACCTTCTGCTCGCAAAGCGGTTGCACGGACGGCGCGAACCCCGTGGCGCCGCTGGTCCAAGGCACCGATGGGAACTTCTACGGGACGGCGTACGAGGGCGGGGCCGACACAACGGGGTGCTCCGGCTACGGTTGTGGCACGGTCTTCAAAATCACCCCGGGAGGCACCCTGACCACGCTCTACAGCTTCTACCTCACGGACGGTGCCGCCCCCCCCTATGGGGGGCTGGTCCAGGCCGCCGACGGGAACTTCTACGGGACAGCGCTCGTGGGTGGGGCTGACACAACGACGTGCTTCGGGTACGGTTGTGGCACGATCTTCAATATCACCCCGGGAGGCACGCTGACCACGCTCCACAGCTTTTGCTTGCTAGCCAGTTGCCCGGACGGTGCCTACCCCTACGGGGGGGTGGTCCAGGACACCAACGGGATCTTTTACGGGCTAACGCAAGCGAGCGGGAATGACGAGCGGGGCGGTGGTACGGTCTTCGCCTTCCGCGCAGGCTTGGGCCCGTTTGTCGAAGCCCAGCCGGCTTCCGGCAAGGCGGGCGCAATCGTCAACATTCTGGGAACCAATCTGACCGGCGCCACCAGCGTCACGTTTAACGGCACGCCAGCCGTCTTCAAGGTGCTCGCGAGTTCCTTAATCGAGACCGCGGTTCCGAAGGGCGCCTCCACAGGTACGGTCCAGGTGGTAACACCCAGCGGTACGCTTTCGAGCAACGTGAACTTCCAGGTGCAGCAGTAGGGGCGGAAGATGAAAATTCAGCAAAGCATGGGACGGTTGCCTCCTTCTAACGTGCTTCGGCTAAATCGCCCCCACCAATCTCAGTGACTTTTCACGTTTTGACCGCCGGTCAACGAACGTAGCGCAGCAGATGGCGGATGCGAACAACCCAGATAACTGCGAGGGACGCAATCAGAAGTGTGAGCCCGATTAGAGTGGCCGCTGCCCCCGCTGAGCGAGCGGTACCGCTCCTGTGCTCGAAGTGCCACCCTCCGATTTTGAGCAGCAGCAAACCGCAGCCCGTCAAAACAAGCAACAGGGCGATAGAAGTCCACTGCACGGTTGAGAGGTTAGCACGCGCACACGATACCTAACTGACGCGACCAGCCGTAGCAGCTCAGAATGATCTGCCGGCCTTCGACTCGCGCCTTGATGATTCCTCGCTTGCCAATTTTGCGCTGCTCATTGCAAACTTGGGCATGAGGGTCTTATCGCGATTTCTGGCGGCGGCGACCGATGCTGCCCACTTCCCTGCTCCCTCCGTGCCGGAGATCGCCTTTCTCGGCCGCTCCAACGTCGGCAAATCCAGCGTCATTAATTCGCTGGTCGGGAGCAAACTGGCGCGCACCAGTTCGACTCCCGGGCGCACTCGCAGCATCAATTTTTTCGAAATCCGCTGGCCCGGAAAGCCGCGCCCCGAGCTGATCTTCGCCGACCTCCCAGGCTACGGCTACGCCAAAATTTCCCGCGAAATTTCCCAGGAATGGCCGAAGTTCATCGAGCCTTATTTGAACGATCGTCCCACCCTCGCATTATGTGTCGCGCTGGTAGATGTAAACGTCCCTCCGCAGGAGAGCGATCGCCACCTGCTGGATTTCCTACAGGCCACCGGACGCGAATTCCTGCTGGTCGGCACAAAAAGCGACCGCCTCTCCAACAATCAACTGCAAAACGCCTTGCGCGCTCTGGGCGAGCAATACCCTTCAGCCCGCCTGCTTCCCTACTCCGCTAAAACTGGCGCCGGACGCGATGAGCTATGGAAACAAATCCGGCAACTAGCCCAGCAAACGCCTGCAGAAACCTCCTCGACCGCGCCCTTGAATTAGAGACTCTTAATAAACCTCCGCCTCTTCTTAAACTCGATTCCCTTTTATTCCGATAGAGACTGCAGAGTGCCCCGGCAGCTTAGGGTCGAAGAGCGCCGGGATTTATCGGTGATTCGATGGCAGAGGAAATCAACAAAGGCATCGCCTACCTGCTGGCCCTGAGGCACAATGCGGCTGCAGACGTGGATACCCCAGCGGCATCCGCGAGTCCCGCACCGCAAGATGCCGAGCAGTTCTCCGGGTCAGAAAAGCGCCGCAGCCGCCGCTATAAATGCCAAGGCAGCGCCCAGATTCGCGAGGACGGCTGCGACATTCCCACCTGGGCCTCCTTCACCGACATCAGCGTGCACGGGTGCTACCTTGAGGCGCAAGCCACGTATCCCGCCGGAACCCTGCTGCACATGAAGCTCGAAACCAATGGCATCCGCGTCGAAACTAAAGGCACGGTGCGGGTCACCTATCCCTATCTCGGCATGGGCATCGCATTTGTCGACATGTCCGAAGAGAATCAGGCCCACTTGCGCCGCATGCTCGCCACCCTTACCCATCCCAGCCTGATCGTGGGGCCGGGGATTGCCTCGTCCCTGCCGGCAAATGGGCCGTTGGACGCCGCACCGCTCATCAACAATCCCGCAGCGGCCGTGCAGGCGCTGATGGATTTCTTCGAGACCCGCCAGATGCTCATGCGTGAAGATTTCCTGCGCATCGTGCGCCATAGCCAGAACAAATGAAAGTTTCAGAGTTTTCAAGGTTTCAAACTTTCAAACCCACGCGGTTTCTGAGATGACGGGTGCAGATTTTAATTCCGCCCGCTTCAAAGTCCGGTTCCCTGAAACCTTGAAACTTTGCAACCTTGGAACTTTCGTTATGATGTTCTCTCATGTCTCTCTACCTGATCACTGGCGTTGGCGGCTTTATCGGCTCTTCCCTGGCGCACGCCCTGCTGGCTCGCGGCGAACAGGTGCGCGGGGTCGATAACTTTTCCACCGGCAAGCGCGAAAATGTTGCCGACATTCTCGATCGCATCGACTTCCGCGAGGCCGATATCCTCGATCTCGATGCCATGCACAAGGCCTGCGCGGGAGTCGATTTCGTTCTCCACCAGGCCGCCATCCCCTCCGTCCCCAAATCGGTGCTTGATCCGCTGGGCAGCAACCGCGCCAACGTTGACGGCACGGTCAATGTGCTGGTGGCGGCCCGCGACGCCAAGGTCAAGCGTGTGGTCTATGCAGCGTCGTCTTCCGCCTACGGCGACACCCCCACCCTGCCCAAGCACGAGGCTATGAAGCCGGATCCCATTTCTCCTTATGCGGTGGCCAAGCTGGCCAGCGAGCAATACATGATTTCGTTTTACCGCTGCTACCAGCTCGAAACCGTGTGCCTGCGCTACTTCAACATCTTCGGCCCGCGCCAGGACCCGTCCTCCCCATATTCTGGCGTGCTGGCAAAGTTCATTACGCTGATGTTGCGCGGCCAGCAGCCTACCATCTACGGGGACGGCGAGCAGAGCCGCGACTTCACCTACATCGACAATGCCGTCGCAGCCAACCTGCTGGCCTGCCAGGCGCCGTCCGTCAAAGCGGCGGGAGAGGTTTTCAACATTGCCACCGGCCGCAGAGTCACCCTCAACGAAACCTTCAAGCTGCTGCAGCCGTTGACCAACTACGCGGGACAGCCCAACTATGCCGCCGAGCGCGGCGGCGACATCAAGCACTCCCTTGCCGATATCTCGAAGGCCGAATCCGCCTTGGGTTACAAGCCTCTGGTGGATTTTGAAGACGGCCTGCGCCGCACGGTGGAGTGGTATCAAAAATAATCGGGCGACCTCTTCTTCAGGGCGGCAACTGCCGGCCTACAGGCGAAACAGTTTCTGGGCGTTTCCGCGCGCGATTCTCGCGCGGTCCGGTGCGCTGAGCGCGGTTCCATCGAACCAATCCTTGGCCTCGACCATATCTTCAAAGGGATAATCCGCGGAATACATAACGCGGTCCGAGCCGACTTCGGAAATCACGTCCATCAGCGCCTGGGTCCGGAAATTTCCGCTGGTCGTGATGTAGAAGTTCTCCCGCAGATACTGCCCGATCGGCGACCTCGTTTTCGGCTTGGCGGAATTCAATTGAACCCGGTGGTCGACGCGCCAGATATTGAACGGGATGCCTTCGCCCAGATGGCCCAGAATAATTTTGAGCTTGGGATATTCATCGAACAGCCCGCTGCCCATCAGGCGCAGGGCGTGAATGGAAGTTTCCGCCGCGAATCCCCAGGCCGAGCCCACCATCCAGGGATGGCCTTCATAGGCTTGCCGGCGCGAGGGCAGCGGCGCCCGCGGATGCAGGTAGAAGGGCACATCGAGGTCCTGCACCGTGGCCCAGAAGGCGCGATATTGGGGCAGATCGTAGTACACCGCAGAATCCGCCTCGCCCACCTGCGAGAACCCGTTGACCAGCGTGCCGCACAGTCCCAATTCCTTCACGCATCGCGTCAATTCCTGCGCCGCCGCTTGCGGTTCCTGCAGGGGCAGCGCTGCGAATCCCCTGAGCCGCTTCGGATTCTTTGCCACCTGCTCGGCGAGATAGTCGTTCGTCCGCCGCGCAGCCTCGATCGCCCGCGCAGGATTCGGAATGGCCTGGATGCCGGGCGCCACGAATGACAAGATCGCCAGTTCGACCTCGCCGCGGTCCATCTCCGCGATGCGCCCGCCACCCGTATCCAGAATCCTTTCCCGGATTCGTGGCAAGGCCAGGTCTTTGTTCATCGCCAAAGAGCTGCCAAAAAGTTCCGGAACGGCAAAGTGCTCCTCCAGCGCAATCTTGCCGGTCTCTGCGCCAGCGCTGGCTTTCTCGGTTGCCGCATTCTCGACCGCTGCCCCTGCCTGCTTCGCGTCCGCGAGAAGCGTCGTCCCCACCAGAGCGGCAGAACCGGCCTCGAGAAACCCACGCCGCGTGATCCGATCCCGCCCATTTCCAGCCATCCAGTTTCCTTTCAATTTTTTCTTGGTGTACGTTCGTGCCCTTCGTGGTTTAAGAATTTGGTTCAGCCGCAAGCCGCAAACTCTATCTCATTTTGTTCCTTCCTGCCCAGAATACAATGCCCACGCGCTCGCCAGGTCCTGCACCACGTGTCCCAACGACTTGTAGACCGTAATCTCTTCTGCCGAGCGGCGCCCTTCGATCTCTCCCGCCAGCACTTGCCCGATCTCCGCCACGATGTGCTCATCGCCGATCAGTCCGGCCGCTTTGGCTCTGAGAAACTCCGCGCCCTGTTGCAAAACGCCCTCGCGACTGTCGGCAACGAAGCGCGACTGCACCACCAGTTCGTTGTCCACTTCCACCGGTCCCGCATGGCTTGACCCAACCAGGTTCAAATGGGTACCGGGCCGGACCCATTCTCCTTTTAAGATCGGCTCCGTCGCCGATGTGAGCGTACAAATAATGTCGGCATCGGCCACGGCCTCGCGCACACTCGGAGCCGCATGAACGGGAACGGAAAGCTCGTCCCGCATCTGCTCCGCAAAAGCACGGGCACGGTCTCCCGATCTCCCCCAAACCGCAATGGTCTCGATCGCCCGCACCTGGCGCATCGCCCGGGCATGAGTTCCCGCCTGCTCGCCATAACCCAGCAACGCCAGCCGCCGCGCGTCTTGGCGCGCCAGGGCATCGGTGGCGACGGCGCTCGCCGCAGCCGTCCGGATCGCGGTAATCTCGCCCGCGTCCACCACGCAAACCGGCGCACCGCTTTCCGGTTCGAAAACAATCACAAGTCCCTGATGCGATTGCACGCCGCGAGCAAAATTCCCGTGAAACACGCTGATCAACTTCGCTCCAAACGGCCCCTGGGCTCCCATCGCACCCGGCATGATCCCGAACAGCCGCCCCTCCGACAGCGGGATGATCGAGCGTAAAAGCTGCTTGGTTTCTCCCCTGGAGAACGCGATCATCGCCTCGCGCACGAGTGGAATGCACATCTCATAGCTCAGCCGTCTCCGAATCTCTTCCCGATCGATGAATCGCATCCGCCTCCCGCGCGCCCGCATCCGCGCCCTAGAACTCTACCTCAAATAGGTCGGAAGCATGAAGCGCCGCAAAATCTTCTGGGGCGCTAACTTGAAGCTTCGACCCGTGCGGTTTTCTCAGCGTACTCTGCGAGTCCTCAGCGTGCTCTGCGTTATGCTTTTTGAATCGCGCTTCTCGCCTTTTCGGTAAACGACAAATAGAATGAGGACGTGCGCTTGATGACCTTCACTCGCCGGGCCGCTTCTTCTGCTCTGCTTGCAGTTGCGCTTCTCGCCTTGCCGCAGCTCGCGCCGGCACAGGATGACTCCGCCACGCAGTCGTGGTCTGTAACCAACCAGCAAACCAGCCCGGCCGACGCATTTAATCCCACCCGCAGCAAAGAAACTCACGCCCAATCCGATGGTCGTACCGTGGATAATACTTCCCTCCAAACCATGGGACCCGACGGCCGCTATGTGCCCTACTCCGACATCGAGAAAGAATCGCGCCGCATCAACGACACCACCGTACGCACTATCGAACGCACTTACGGCAGAGATGCCGATGGCCACCGCGTTCTCCTCCAGGAACGGCAGGAAGAATCGCGCACCCTGCCCGGCGGCGAACAGAAGCTGACGCGGACGATTTCCAATCCCGACGCCGATGGCCGCCTGCAAGTCGTCGAGCGCGATGTCGAAGATTCCCGGCAACTCAGCCCCAGCGTGCGTGTGACCAATACCACAGTGCTCACGCCCGACTCCGACGGACATTTCTCTCCCGCAGTCCAGACCGAACAGAGGGAAACCAAGGCCGGCGACGGCAGCATGCAATTCAAACAATCCACTCAGCTGCGCGATGGCAACGGCGGCTGGACGCTCAGCGAAGTCCGCGAAGGCACCACCCGGCAAGACGGTCAGTCGATGACCAAAGAAGAGCGCGTGCTCCGGCCCGATGCCGACGGTAATCTCAGCCTGGTCGAGCGCACCGTCAACAAAAAAGTCCAGTCGCCCACGGGCGAAAACCGCGACACCGTCGAAACCTATTCCACGAATGTTCCGGGCGAAGCCGAAAGCAGCAGTTTGCAGCTGGTGCAGCGCGCGACGACGGTGCAGCGTACTACGGCCTCAGGCGCGCAAAGCACCATTCACCAAGTTGAGCAGCCGCAGCCCGGCGATTTCAGCAGCGGCCTGCAGATCACACAACAAGCCATCGATATCGTCCGCCCGGGCAGCAACGGCACCACAACCAATACCCATACCATCCTCACCCCCGACCCGGATGGCCGCCTCAATCAAATCTGGATAGACATTGGCAGCAGCAATAAACCTCCCGCCATCACAGTCGACAACGCCGGTCCCAAGAAACAATAGCAGGGCGCTGAAAACTCAATCCCGCTCGTGTTGTGAAAGGGCGCGGTTTCAACCACGCCGCAAGTTCGGCAAAACGGCTGACGGCTTCGGCCGCTGAGAGATTGCCGCCCCCAAGCAGAGTGATAGCTGCCTGTTCGTCTCCGGACATCTAAGACCGGTACTGGACACCTTTAAACACTCCCGTTCGATGGCGGTATTGTTTTATCCTTTGCCATCAAGGGATTACACTTGCGCTAGATTGGTAAGAGTCTTGCCCTAAGTGACAGCGGGGCCTTCGCTCTGGCCTGCACACTGTGACACCGCTGTGCGAGCAGAAGGGTTCCTCTGAGATGAGCGGACTGGCACAAGATCTTCGTTATGCGCTGCGGCAGTTGCGCAAGAGTCCGGGCTTCACGGCCGTCACCGTGCTCACGCTGGCCCTGGGCATCGGCGCTAACACCGCGATCTTCAGTTTGATTAACGCCGTGATGCTGCGCACTCTACCGGTGCGCGATCCACAACAACTGGTCCTCCTGAGATGGAGCGCGCATCACGATCCCCATACTCATGTCGGTTATAACTGGGCTGGTTGTCCAGACGATTCCCCGGCGGCCACTGCCGGAAGCTGCTCATTTTCTTATCCCACGTTTGAGCAGATATATTCGCAGCAGAACGTCTTCTCGGGCCTTTTCGCTTTCGTCCCCGCGCAAGTGCAGAGCATGGATGGGCGTCCAAGTGAAGCGCATGGCGTGTTTGTCTCCGGCGATTTCTTTTTTACTTTAGGTACACATGCCGTGGTTGGCCGCATGCTCGAACCGAGCGATGACTTGCCTGGCGCGGCCCCGGCTCTGGTGCTCAGCTACGACTTCTGGCAGAGAGCATTTGGGGGCGACCGCTCGATTCTCGGCAAGCCGATCGTGCTGGATGGAACTTCGTTCACGGTTGCAGGAATAACGGCACCCGGATTTTTCGGGCTCGATACCGGCTTCCCGACCGACTTTTGGTTGCCATTTTCCTTTCAGCCCAGCGTATCTCCAGGGCTCCCCAAGAAAACGGACGCCGCCGCGGTGTGGGTCTGGATGGGGGCACGATTGAAGGCGGGTGTCACGGCGTCGCAGGCGAAATCAACGCTCAGCGGGATTTTCGCTCGCAGCGCAGCCGGCGGTCCCGACGCAATCTTCAAGCCAGACGACGCACCACGCATCGATCTACCCAGCACTGCCCGAGGACTCTACACACTGCGCCAAAACTTCTCAAAGCCGCTCTTCGTGCTGCTGATTGCCGTGGGAATTATCCTGTTGATTGCCTGCGCTAATGTTGCCGGCTTAATGCTCGCCCGCGCGACCGCCCGGCGGAGGGAAATGGCCGTGCGCTTCGCTCTGGGCGCTAGCAAGTGGAGAATCATCCGCCAGCTTTTGACCGAAAGTCTGATGATGGCGGGTGCGGGTGGAGCGCTGGGGATTGTGCTTGCCTATTGGGGCGCAATTTCTCTGACCGCATTTCTTTCCGCGAACTGGTTCATGCCGTTCGATTTAGACGTTCATCCGGAGGCGCACGTCCTTGGTTTCACAATGGGCGTTTCCCTGCTGATTGGAATCCTGTTCGGGCTTGCACCTGCGTTTCGCAGTGCGCGTCCGGACCTGGCGTCTGGCTTTAAAGAGGACTCCAGCAGCACCTCAAACTCCTTCCATGGACGAGGTCGGCGCTTCGAAATTGGCAGCCTGCTTGTCGTTGCCCAAGTCTCGCTTTCGATTCTGCTGCTGAGTGGCGCGGGACTGCTGGTGCGCACGCTGGTCAATCTTGAAACCTTGGACGTCGGCTTTGACACTCATAACGTTCTTCTCTTCGATCTAAACCCGGACCTCGGCGGCTATAAGGGCAGGCAAATTCAAAGCCTTTACCACGATTTGCAGAGTCGATTCGCCGCACTCCCCGGGGTGACTTCAGCAAGTTACTCGATGACATCGCTGCTGAGTGGCGCCAACATGACGACCTCCTTCCGCCTCCCGAACGCATCCGGAAACATGGAAACCGGAGAGCTTCCTGTGGGGCCGAATTTCTTCGAAACTATGCACATCCCGCTGCTCGCCGGGCGCACGTTTGCGGCGGCGGATTATGGGCCGGACACCAAACCAAAAGCATTGATCGTCAACCGGACGTTCGCACGACAATTGTTCGGGAAAGAGAATCCTCTAGACCGCCTCGTTGCCGACGGCGACTTAAAGACTGCGGACTGGCAAATTATCGGCGTTGTCGGCGACGCAAAATATCAAGCAGTACGAGACGAGATAATGCCTACTGTGTACGTTCCTCTCAAAGATGGCGGGGCGGCCTTCGAGCTCAGAAGCAGGGGCGATCCTAGAGGCCTTATTTTGCAGGTTCGCAATGTCGTGAGCAGCGTAAACGGTAATTTGTCTCCTTCTGACATCACGACACAGACTGACCAAATCGACCGTGACCTTTATCAGGAACGGCTGTTCGCGTGGCTGTCGAGTCTTTTCGGCTTGCTCGCACTTGCTCTTGCATGTGTCGGGCTCTATGGCCTGCTTGCCTATGAGGTTGTTTGCCGCACACGCGAGATCGGCATCCGCATGGCTCTGGGTGCGCCGCGGCGCAATGTCGTGCGCACGATTGTCGGGCAAGGAATCGTGCTGGCTGTCGCGGGTGCACTGGTCGGGATCGTTGTGGCCTTCGTGGTGACCCGTTACCTCGCTACCCTGCTGTATGGCGTTAAGCCAATCGATGCAGTGACCTTCGTTGGCGCCACGCTGTTGCTAACCACCGTGGCATTGGTCGCCTGTTACCTTCCGGCGCGCCGCGCAACCAAGGTCGATCCCATGGTGGCGTTGCGCTCCGAATAGTCGCTCATTCATACCTGAGGAGGATTGCATTCACCCTTGTCAGACCATGCCGAAGAAGTTCTCGACATGGTATTCCCAGCGCATTACCGGCCGACGAAAGTGATGGAGCTGATCGAAAAGCCGTTCCATTCGCCAACGTCGTTGGGAGCCCCGGAATCTGTCTCATAAGCCTAGCGATCGATAGTTGCCTGTTCGTCTCTGGACATCTAAGACCGGTACTGGACACCTTTAAACACTCCCGTTCGATGGCGGTATTTTCTTATCCTTTGCCATCAGGGGGTTACACTTGCACTAGATTGGTAAGAGTCTTGCCACTGGAAGTACTGGCGTGATTGTTTCACCTCGGTTGTTGGCCGGTGCGCTCAGGCACCATTGTGCGAGCAGAGGGACGAACCTGAGATGAGCGGGCTTCTCCAGGACGTTCGTTATGGATGGCGAAGGCTGCGGCGCAGTCCTGGCTTCGCCGCGGTTGCGGTCATAACGCTCGCGCTGGGAATCGGCGCGAACACCGCCATATTCAGCGTCATGAATGTCATGCTGCTTGAGGCGCTGCCCGTGCAGAATCCACAGGAGCTTGTCGAGTTCGTCAGGGCGGACCCACGCGGAAGCCTCATGACCAACCTCCCGCCCACAATATTCGAACATCTACGTAGTGACTCGTCCGCGCTCTCGGGCATCTTTGCCTTTACATCCGACTCCCGTCTCCTGCATTCAACTTCGAGGTCGGAGCCCATCGCCGTACACGAGGTTTCAGGAGGTTTTTTCCCAACGCTAGGCGTTAGCCCGCTGCTCGGCCGCGCTATCGATTTCGGCGACGAACGCGGCGAAGTGGATCACCAAGTCGTGGTGTTGAGCTACGCGTTTTGGAGTAGCCACTTTGGGCGCGAGTCAGCGGCAGTCGGTGCCACGATACGCATAGACGGTGCGCTTTGCACGATCATCGGCGTTATGCCGCCGGCGTTCTTTGGCGTGGATCGAAGCCAAGTCCCTCAGATGTGGGTTCCTTTCCCCGAAGGTCCAATTCGGTCTGATGTCTGGGCGCTTGGACGTCTAAGGCCTGGAGTGTCCATCGCACAAGCGCGCACTCGACTGGAACCGCTATTCGATGCGGCCCTGGTCTCGATGAAAGGTGAATTGAAGGATTGGTCGCAGCCCGACCGCGACGCTTTCCTCGCGGAAAGACTGGTTGTGAATAGCGCCATTACCGGCACCTCGGGTCTACGCTGGGAATACTGGAACTATTCCAATACTTTGAGGATTCTCGTCGGTATGACAGGAATCGTTTTGTTGATTGCGTGCGTTAACGTGGCGAATCTGCTGATGGCCAGGTCCGCGGCACGCGCTCAGGAGATCGGCATACGACTGGCCATTGGCGCCGGCAGGGGACGCATAATCCGCCAACTACTCACCGAAAACATGCTGCTGGCGTTGGTCGGCGGGACGATCGGTCTTTTGGTGGCGCCCTGGGGACACCGTGTTCTGGTGGCATTTCTAGTGGGCCGCCTGGAAGGGCTTTCGCTCTCCTTTCGGCTTGACCCCCACATCCTCTGGTTCAGCTTCGCCGCCGCAATTCTGGCCGGACTACTCTCCGGCGCGCTGCCGGCGCTACGCGGTGTGCATGGCAACGTTGGTCCGGCAATCCAGGTTCGAGGTGCTACGCGCCTGCCAGTCGCTCGGAGGCTACTGGTCTCCCAGGTGGCGCTATCGTTGATGTTGCTCGTCGGTGCCGGTCTTTTTGTGCGCAGTCTGAGAAACTTGGCCACTACCGATCTGGGCCTCGCCCGCCAGAACCTGTTTTTGATTTCTGTCGACCCATCGCCGAGCAAATCCGCCATCGACAAGAAAAAGTTCTGGGAGCAACTAACGGCCCGTCTCGCCATACTGCCCGGCGTGCGATCTGTGAGCCTGGCGGGAGATGCCGTGTTCGGTAACGGCGGATGGAACGAGACAATCTGGACGCTCCAACCTGATGACTCGGAGCACAACGCGCAGGTGCCGTACAACGTGGTGGGTCCGGGCTTCTTTGGAACCGTGGGAATCCCCCTGCTTGCCGGCCGAGAGTTCGGAGTGCAGGATCAACCGAACTCGCCACTTGCGGCGGTCGTAAATCGGGCTTTCGTCGAAAAATTCTTCCAAGGAGAAAACCCGATTGGCAAACGGTTCGGCGATGCGGGATCTGGTTCAAGCGGCAAGATTGAAATCGTTGGCATGATTGGAGATGCCAAGTACGAGGGACTACGCGAACCGCCTGAGCCGATGTTCTACTTGCCACTCTTCCAACACCTCGAAAATCGCTCCTACCAAGTGCATGTGCGAACAGTCGATGACGCTCCGGCGGTGATCGCGGCTGTACGACGGGAAATCCAGAGGGTGGACCCGGACATATCCGTTTATCCCGCCCGGACGATTCCTGAAGTCATTGAGGGCCTGCTTCAGCACGACCGCATGTTCGCGGTCCTAGCAGGCGCGTTTGGACTGTTGGCACTCATGCTGACTTCAGTCGGGATTTATGGACTCGCGGCGTGTCAAGTTGCGCGCCGGACTAATGAGATTGGAATCCGGATCGCGCTCGGGGCACGGCGGCGGGACATTCTCTGGATTGTCTTGAGCGAGACTTTGTTACTAATGACCATCGGTGTTGGGATAGGCCTTCCAGTTGTGATCGCTTCAGGAGGAGCGGTCCGAAGTATCTTGTATGGGCTACCGCCCTCGGACCCAGTTACGATTGCGTCGTCGGTGGCAATCCTCGTAGGGGTAGGCGCGTTCGCCGCCTTTTTGCCTGCACGCCGTGCGGCAAAGGTCGATCCGATGGTGGCGTTGCGCTCCGAATAGTCGCTCATTCATACCTGAGGAGGATTGCATTCACCCTTGTCAGACCATCCCGAAGAAGTTCTCGACATGGTATTCCCAGCGCATTACCGGCCGACGAAAGTGATGGAGCTGATCGAAAAGCCGTTCCATTCGCCAACGTCGTTGGGAGCCTGAAGTCCTTTACCGGAATCGGGTGTCTCGGCTCTCTTCTTCGTCCTCTGGCCCCGCCAGCCGGGCCAATCTCGTCCCCAAACTCACCCCGCCAAACATCCAAAAAAATCCCCAATACAGAAAAACCACCAGAATCGCATCCCCGCCAGCCATCGCCCACGGCCATCGCGGCGCTTCCCCCGTGATCGCCAGGAAAACCAGAGCGAACAGCAACATTCCCGCCAACACGACCAGCAGATGGATCACCCACGCCAATCCGCGCCCCGAGAGCGGCTGCGCCAGCCAATCCAACTGCGGCTGCGCCTGCGCACTGAGCTCCGCCACGGCCGCGACCTGCAACGTTTCCACCTCTGCCGCGCGCTGCGGCAAGGGAATCACCTTCACCGGACCGGACGAGACCAGCAGGCCATCTTCCTGTTCCAGATCGGCGAGAGCGGCACTCCCACTTTCGCCGGAAAGCGCATGCGCCGCAAACATGGATTCCGCTTCCCCGGCGCGCTGCGCACCTCCCTCCAGGAGGCTCCCGAGAATCCATTCATTGATCTGACGTCTGGTTTTCTGCGGCAGGTCAAGAAAGCGGATTCCGCACTGACCCGACAAGGTCGCCCACACCACCTCCCCGCGCGTTTCTACCCGCAGCCGCGGCGTGCGCAACTCAAAATTCACCAGCAATTGCTGCTGCGGGCGCACTGCGGCCACTAATTGCACTCCTATGCCGTGATGCGTGAGGTTGCGGACGATCCCGCCATTCGCCCCCTCGAGCGTGACGTAAGTAAGGTTGCGGAGCTCGTGCCGATACTCGATCCGCGCCTCTCGCGCGGAAGATGTTCCTGCCTCCATACCCACCGCCGGAGTTCCTGATCGGCCAGAGCTTCTTCAGAAATCCTAGCCGGGTTATGCCCTTGAATTTAGTAACCGCTCTGGTTCGCGAGCACAGGAGTTCACCGGACAACATATACGCCGTTCATCCCGAGTGGAGCGAAGGAGCGAGGAGGGGACCCTGCGTTCATGCTATTTTAATCGGCAAGATTCTACCCCTCAGTGGCACGCGCCCGAATAAACTTTCCGCAAGGGTTCGAAATTCGAAACCGCGAGACTATGATCACCAAAGTACATGCCCAACAGGTCATGCCCAGCTAATTGCTTCTGGCTGCAATCCCCGATAACTTACTCATGAGCTGTCTCTCGATGGCGACCACTAGCACGAAACCGGATATGGAAACGGCCGATGCCCTAAGCGGCATCGGTGTCTCTGCCTGGCCGTCTGACAAAGACGGAGCTTCCGGCGAAAATTCCGCCAACGATCCCTCAGACAAACCCTCGCAGCTCGATGCCCTGCAGGCGCTGCTCGCCTTTTCGGCGCTGCACGAGCAGGTCCGCCGCAGAAAAGCTCTGGCCGCTCGCAACCCAACCTTCGATTCCAAAGTTCTGGCCCCCGAGTTCGAGCCGCCGGAGTTCGAGCCCAGCGAGCAGTTCGTTCTCGATGAAGTATTGCAGTTGGTCGCCGAACGTGCGGTTGCGATTACCGGCGCGGATGGCCTGGCCATCGCGCTCGCCGAAAATAATGAGATTGTGCTGCGCGCCGCCGCCGGCACCGTGCGTCCCGATGTGGGCGCGCGCATTGACCGCGATTCCGCCTTCTCCGGAGCCTGTTTCCGCACGGCGCAAATCGTCAACTGTGACGACACCGAAGTCGATCCGCGAGTGAACCTCGAGACTTGCCGCAAGCTGGGCGCCCGCTCCATGGTTGCCGTCCCGCTATGCGGGCGGCGTCGCGTCATCGGCGTGCTGGAAGCGTTCTCCTCGTGGCCCTTCGGCTTTAACGACAGCGATGTGCGCAATCTCAGCCTTCTGGCCGAACTGGTCCTGGCCGCTCTGAAGCCGGAAGACGAAGACCGCTTCGCGCAGTCCGCCCAGGTCGCCGCCTCAACACTCGACCCTGCGAAGTCTGCGACGGTTGCTCCTCCCAAGGCCACGCCCCCGGCGGCTCCCGTTCCGGCTGTTCCAACGCCCGCGCCACAGACCGCTCCAACCGCGGCAGCGGGGCCGGTGCTCGTAGCTGAGCCAAAGCCGATAGAAAAAGTTCCCCATGCAACTCCAGCACAAAAACCACCAGACAAGGTGTCAACCGCATCTGCGCTTTCTGCGCCTAAGCCGCCGACGCCAGTTCCGCAGGCCGAAAGCCGGAAGCCGGAAGCTGAGATTCCAAAGCCGAAAGCCGAACCCGAACCGCTGCTCACCTTCGGCCTGACCGAGCCCGAACCAGTCACCCAGCGTGGATGGATCCTGGTCCTGCTGGTGTGCATCGTAGTCGCAACCGCATTCGCCGCAGGCGTGTGGTGGAAGCTGAAGACGCAACAACTGGGCAGCCAGATGGTTCGCACCCAACCGGCGCCTGTGCAGCCGGCGGCGAACAATCCCGCGCCGGCGACCGCAGCCAGCGCAAACCCAACCACTCCGGCAGCGAATTCCGAGGACGACTCCGACGCCAAGGCGCCGCAGAATTCTCCCGTTGCCCCAAGCGAGCTCGCGAAATTTCCCCGCGTCACCGGTGTGCGCCACTGGTCGTCGGCCGATTCCAGCACGGTCGTGCTCGATCTGGAAGACCAGGTGCAGTACGAGCCTGGACATCTCAGCAATCCCGAGCGCTTCTATTTCGATCTGCGCGACACTCAACTCGTTCCAGAGCTGCAGGGGAAATCCATTGAGGGTGACGCGCTGCTGAGCAAGATCCGCGTGGCACAGCCGGTCGCGGGGATGACGCGCGTCGTGCTCGAAGCCAGACCAGGAGCGGCGCTGTCGCAGCCGCAGGTCAGCCTGGAGCGCGATCCGTACCGGCTGGTCATTCAGGTGACCAAGGCTGGAGCGCATCCCAAGGGCGCGGTCAACCTGTTCCCCAAGGCTCCGGAAGCGGAGAAGAGCAAACTGGCGATCGTGGTTCCACCGCCAACCAGAGCAGATCTGCAGTTGCGGGCGCGCGTGCCGAAGATGCGCATCGTGGTGGACGCGGGGCATGGCGGCTGGGATCTCGGGACGGTCGGACGCCGCGGACTGCTGGAAAAGGATCTGGTGCTGGAAATCTCGCAACGGCTGGGCAAGCTGCTGGAATCGCGTCTCGGCGCCGAAGTGATCTACACTCGCCAGGACGATACCTACATTCCTCTGGATGAGCGCGCCGAGCTGGCCAACCAGGCGCATGCCGACCTGTTCGTCTCGGTGCACGCCAATTACAGCGATCTGCCGTCGGCGCGCGGCGTGGAAACTTACTACACGAACTTCTTCTCGCCTCCGGGCTCGAAAGATCTGGGGCCGAAAGGAATGGCAGCTTACGGCGGAACATTGACCAACGTCAATTCGGTAGCGGGATCGCTGAAGAATGCGGTCGCGCCGACGCTGTCAGCGGCGGACTTGCACGAACGCGTCGAGCAATCGCGGCGGCTGGCGGCGAGCGTGCAGCGGTCATTGTATGGAACGCTTTCGGCGCAGAATCCGGGGCTGCGCGATCGCGGCGTGCGGGAAGCTGCGTTCGTGGTGCTGACGGAGAGCGCGATGCCGGGAATTCTGGCGGAAGTATCCTTCGTCAGCAGTCCGACGGATGAGCAAAAGCTGCGCAGCGACGGATACCGCGAGCAAATCGCCGAAGCGTTGTATCGCGGGATCGCGAGGTATGCGGCAAACTCCAAAGGATTGAAGGTCGCCAGCGCCGCGAAGTAGCCGCGAGCAGGTGAAGTGATGACCTGTGAGTTCAGCGGAATGGATTCACAATCTGCAGGCCATCGATTTCGCGGGCGGCTTGCAGGTCTTCGGTGAACAGGACTTTGCATCCAGCCTGCTGGGCGGAGCGGACGATGAGCGCGTCCCAGAAGTTGGTTCCGTGGAGGCGGTGCAAGTCGATCGCGGCGAGGACGTCAGGAACACCGGGAGCGACCACGTCGAACTCGGCCAGCAATTCGACCTTGCGGCGAGCGATCGCGGCGTCCAAGCGCAGCTTGCGAGTCACGGTCACGAAATATTCCTGAAGCACCTGCAACGACAAAACGCCAGTTCGGGCGCGGCGATGCTCGACTACCAATGCAATGGCACGGCGTTGCTTCGCGGGCGAGGACTTGTCGTCGGCGTAGACCAGCACGTTCGTATCGAAGAAGCTACGAACGCTCATGAATTTCGTCCCGGTTAAAGCGCCATCCGCGGGAATGGCCCTGACCCGAAAGCCGCTTGAATTCTTCGATGCTGCGCTCGGCGTCATCGCCTCCGACAACCGTCTGCAGGTAGTCGCGGATCAGCTGGTTCAGGCTCTTGCCGAGAGCCTCGGCTTTCTTCCGGGCACGAATGACGAGCCGGTCGTCAATGGAAAGCGTGACGTTCATTGCCACAGTATATGTGGACACAGGTTATGTGTCAATTCCCTTCCCCTGGGACGCATCCCTTCTTCCGAGCACCCCGGGATCACTGGGGCTTTTGGGCGAGCGTCCCGGCCAACCAATCGCGGGCGACCGTCTGCACCTGCTTGCGCGCTTCCTCGAGGGTGACGTGTTTCACTTCATTTTTGGCTGACGGCTTCGGGGATTCGGCACTGGACTTTGTGGTATTCGCCGGCTGTTTACGGGCGGCGGCGATGGCGGGCTGGTTTTCTTCCGCGTCGCTGTCTTCCGCGTCAGCTTCGAGTTCGGCGCCTTCTTCCTGATCGTCTTCTTCGTCGCATTCGAAATCATCTTCAAACCACTGGGGGCCGTCGATACAGGTGGCGGCGACGGTGTCGCGGTCGATGACGACATCGGTGACGTCGTCGGCCTCGAAGGCGACACTGCGGAGGTTGTTGCTGGCGGTCTGCAGGGCATAGAGCATGAGGCCGGCGGTTTTATGATCGATGGTGCCGGCGCCGAGCATCTGGATGACGTTCATCAGTGCGACCTGGACGGAGTTGGCGTCTTCGAGGAGAGGAAAAGTGAAGCGGGCTGCGGGAGCACTGGCCGCGACTCTGGCCTGCTCGCGGCGGATCTTGTCATGGAAAAAGCAAAACCTTCTGCGGCGGAGTGCGGGAGAGCCGCACTGGGTGCCGTTGAGCTTGACATGCTGACATCGTGGAACTTCTTCTAACCCCATAATTTTTCTTCCCCACCATTCCTGGACTTCGACGTTTGGGACCGTGGTACGGGTATCCCCCCTCCCCCCAAATCTTTGGAGTCAGAGGGTTAGCAGGAAATTCCCGGCAAAATCCGCTGGTCAAAGAACTTACATATCAAAATCTTCAAAACAAATAACTTAGGACCGACCTAGTTCGCGAGTAAGCGAAAGTTGCGCCCTCGGCCATGATTTCTGATTTTTCCTGTGGAACGCAAGGTCAGATGTCACAAGGATTGGCTGTGGAAAGCTGTGGAAAACCGGGGGAGTTTTTGGACACGCCTAGGGGAAAGGGCAGACGGTTGGGGGTAGTGCTCGATTAAGTAAAGAAAAAGGGGTTCGTCCCGTCTTCATTCAGGACGAGTGGAAATCGAGCAATGTAAACCCTGCATTCCCAATTGAGAGAAAAAAATGGGGTTCGTCCCGTCTGTCCCCATTTTTATTCTATTCGTCTGTCCCCATATTTATTCATATTTATTCAATTGAGAGAAAAAAATGGGGTTCGTCCCGTCTGTCCCCATTTTTATTAGGACCGACCTAGTTCGCGAGTAAGCGAAAGTTGCGGCCTCGGCCATGATTTCTGAATTTTCCTGTGGAACGCAAGGTCAGATGTCACAAGGATTGGCTGTGGAAAGCTGTGGAAAACCGGGGGGGGTGGCGCGGACACGGCCAGGGGAATGGGCAGGTGGTTGCGGGTAATGCTCGATTACGTAAAAAAATGGGGTCAGTCCCGTCTGTCCCCATTTTGTCAGATGTCACAAGGTTGAGCTGTGGAAGGCTGTGGAGAAACGGGGGGTGAGTCAGGCAGCGTAGGGCAAAGATTGAGGGATTGGCGGTCGCGATAGCCCCATCCTTTGCAAAGAACGCAAAGGATGGGCCACCCGCGGTTGGGGGTAGTGCTCGATTAAGTAAAGAAAAAGGGGTTCGTCCCGTCTTCATTCAGGACGAGTGGAAATCGAGCAATGTAAATCCTGCATTCCCAATTGAGAGAAAAAAATGGGGTTCGTCCCGTCTGTCCCCATATTTATTTCGATTAAGTAAAGAAAAAGGGGTTCGTCCCGTCTGTCCCCATTTTTATTAGGACCGACCTAGTTCGCGAGTAAGCGAAAGTTGCGGCCTCGGCCATGATTTCTGAATTTTCCTGTGGAACGCAAGGTCAGATGTCACAAGGATTG